>Ga0209599_10000374_pt1 | contig 30207 bp, 18 predicted proteins | sample Shrwel_input2_FT_FD_187534 | JGI IMG/M metagenome (GOLD analysis project Ga0209599, IMG submission 187534) | Subsurface microbial communities from deep shales in Ohio, USA - Utica-3 well 1 S input2 FT (SPAdes) (version 2) ...
CGTGGAAGATGCCGGTGGCGTAGCGGCGCCAGGTGATCTTGCTGAGCTTGTCGTCGGCGAACTTGCCGACCCAGACGTCGCCGCTCCAGGTGGAGAAGGCGATGCGGCCGTCCTGGAAGAAGTCGATGCCGCCGACGCGGATCCAGGCGTTGAAGGGGTTCTCCGAGGGGATGGTGACGGTGTCGACGAGGTAGGGCGCGGCCTGGAGTTCGGCGAGCTGGTCCTTGAGCGACTGCTTCTGCGCGGCGTCGGACTCGCCTTCGATGCGGCTCTTGAGCGTCTCGGCCTGCTTGGTCTGGTCTGTTTCGCCGAGGGTGCCTTCGGTGACGACTTCCTGCGTCCAGTGGGCGGGGCCGCCCTTGGTGAAGGCGCGGAGGTCGGTGGCGGCGGCGACCATGGAGGTCACCTTGCGGAGCACGTCGCCGGCGTTGATCGCACCGTGGGCGAACGAGACCTTGAACGAGGTGCCGGCGGCGACCTTGGCGAGGTTGAGGGCAAGGAAGTTGCCCTTGTTGCTCAGGATCGAGCCGTTGGGCAGGCCGTTGACGGTGACGGTGGTGAGCTCATCGGCGGGCTTCACGATGGCCGGGGCGTTCTTCGCGGCCTTGGTGGTCTTGGCCTTGGCCTTCGGGTCGGCCTTCTTGCCCGGCTGTTCGGGCGGGAGGGGGATCTCCATGCGGACGATCGCGTTGGCGCCGTCGGCGAGGTCGACCTTGCCGCCGTAGGGCAGGTCGAGGAGGCGGACGGAGGCATCGAGCTCGCCCTTCACGACGGTGAAGGAGCGGCTAAGGACGAAGACGTCGCCGACTTTTTCCATCTCGGCGGACTCGAGGACTTCGGCGCCACCGACGGTGTAGGCGAAGACGACGCGATCGCCGTGCAGGTAGAGGCCCTGATACTTGGCGTGCTCGCGCGGGAGCGGACCGAGCGGGATCTTGGACATCACGCCTTCCGGGCCTTTGGGCAGCGCGCGGGTTTCGTTGAAAGTGCCGTTGAAGCTCCAGCCGGGGCCGGGGTTCGTCTCGAAGAAGACCTTGGCGCCGACCGCCGGGCCGGGGTTAGGTCCGTGGGCGCCGTCGAAGGCGACGCCTTTGAGTCGCATCCAGCCGCCCGTCCAAGCACCGGCGCCGCGGAGCGTGTCGGTGTCAAAAGCGTAACCGGCTTCGCGGTTGCCCAGATTGACCATGACGGCCTTGTTGGCCGCGCAGCCCTTCTGCTCGAAAGGGCTCTTGCCTTGGGTGTTGTCGATCGAGGTCGAGAGGAAGCGTCCGTAGTCCATCGCTTCCCATTTCGAGAGGGGCTTGGCATCGGGCTTCTTGGTCTTGTCCTGGGCGAGGCCGGTCATCGTCGCCAGCGCGAGCGCAAGGAACAAGGAAGTGCGGGTTAGGGATTTCATAGGATAGGAAATGGGGTCGGGGTGGGGCAGGGGTCGGCAGAATTGCTTAAACCGCCCCCCGCTGTCCACCGTATTGGAGCGTCGTGAGGGGCGGAAGTTCCGCGCAAACAATCGAAGACCGAGGACGGATGACAGAGGGCGGAAAAGCAGGGACTAGGGTCAGTTGAGCGGAAACGGCCTAATAAAGGGGGTCTCCGTCCTTGCTGATGAGGAAGGCCGTCCGTTTTCTTTTGAACATACCCCCGTCATGCCTTCCCGCTTCCTCATCTTGGCTGGTCTGATCGCCGCCGCCCTTGCCTCGGGGCTGTCGGCCGCCCCGACGGCCACGGAGCCCGTCTTGGTGTTCAACGCCACGCTCCCGAAGAACGACCTCAAGGGATCATTCGAAGCGCAGGTCCTGTTCGCCCAGAGTCAGGTCATCCCGTCCCATCCGCGGGAGGACGATCGCCAGCCGCGCCTGATCAGTCTGCGCAAGACGCTGGTGATGGTGCGTCCGGTACGGGTGGATTCCGCGCCGATCGCGTTCAACGATCCGGTCGTGCTCACCGCGATCGATGGCGTCGGCAAGGAACTCGGCACGCTCGCCCTGAATCCGCCGCCGCAGCTGCCGAAGACGGCCTACTTCGTGGACGGCACGCCGATGAAAGGCATCGATTTCACTTCGCCCGCCGGTAAGGCCGGCGTCATCGACGATTCGGCCACGGTCGCGAAACTTGCTGAGCCGAGCGGCGCCGTCGTGCGTGAGCTGCTGCGTGCGAACGCGCTCGTCCGCATCGAGACCGCTGACGGTCGCTGGACCCGCGACATCCATCTGCCTGCGGCCAAGGGCCTCGACGGCAAGATGGTCCGGGTCGAAGCCGGGGCGGGCTATGGTTCGACGATCCATTATGGCGCCGGCACCGTCAGCGTCGGCCGCGGTCAGAGCCTGGTCTTCAAGAGCGTGGGCGGTCGGTGGTTTCGGGAAGGTGAACTGGATAACAATCGCCTGACCTACGCCCTCGACGCCTGGAGCGGCGACTTGCCGGCGGAATGGCTGCGCCCCGGCCTGCGTCTGCGCTTCCGCAAAGGCCGCGACGAAGGCGAACTGGCGCCGCTCGACATCGGCGCGCCGACGCAGCTCCTGCTGCATACGATCGACCTGGGTTTCCTGACGACCCCACGGGGCGCGTTCGGTTTCGCCAAGGATCCCGAAGCGCATCGCGAGTATTTCCAGACCGCGCCGGTGAGCCGGCTCATCGTCAGCCAGTATGCGCCGCTTCATCTCAAGGAAGTGATGTTGCCCACGGGCGTGCTCCTCAAGGAAGTCGATCCGAGCAAAGGCGGCTGGCATGAAGGCGTGATGCGCCAGCACATCGGCAAGGAGCTGGTCTCGCACGGCATCGACAACGCCAACTACGGACTGCACAGCACCGCCGGCGCCGGCGAGAAGAGCCACCCTTACGCGGTCGCCCAGCTCGCGGCCCACAACAGCCGCGGCGTCTACTCCAACGGCGTACAGGTCCATGGCGGCTCGGGCGGCAACGGCATGGTGACGCTCGACAATTCCCTGGGCAACGAGTTCAGCCACGAGGTCGGCCATAATTACGGCCTCGGTCATTACGTCGACGGCTTCAAGGGGTCCGTCCATCGCCCCGCCGACCAGATCAATTCGACCTGGGGCTGGGACGCCGACAAGCGGCGCTTCCTTCCGAACTTCGCAGCGCTCCGCACCGGCAAGGATGTCACCCTCGAAGGCCAGAGCCAGCCGCCCTTCGATGGACGGAGCTACGGCCTGGACGCCATGGCCGGCGGCGCGCCGTTCTCGTCTTTCAACCGTTTCACGCTCTATACGCCCAACACCGCGGCGATCATCCAGAAGTTCCTGGAGTCGAAGGCGGTCTTCGATCCGCTCTCGCCCACGGGTTTCAGCAAGTGGAACGAATCGACCGCGAAGATGGAGCCGTTCTCGCATCGGCTCGCGACGGGTCGCTCGATCGGCGCACCGATCAAGGGGCTGAGCGAGGCGAGCCTCGTGAAGCTGCTGTCCGAGTATGAACGCGTCGAAGTCGCCATGGGCGACGGCAATTGGACGAAGGAGATTCCGCTGCCGCCCGCCTCCGCCGCGAACAAAGGCCGTTCCGTTTCGATCGCCCATGAAGCAGGGTATAACTCCGTGCTGCTGATCAACGGAGAGGAGCTCACGGTTTCGCGTGGTTTCGCGCAGGCCTTTGTTTCCGATGGCAAGAAGTGGCAGGAGGTCAAGCGGACCGAAGGTTCCGTCGAGCGTAAGCCGCAGACGTTCGGCGCCGCGGTGGTCACGCTGGTAGGATACTATGACCCTTCGGCCCAGCTGCCCAGCTATGCTTACCCGGCCCTGCATGGCTCGCTTGGGTTCTGCTATGCGGAGGAGAGCGCTCAGCTGAAGCCTGCCGACTGCCAACTCGTCGTGGAGACCAAGAAAGGCATCCTGCGTTTCCGCCTCGCCGACCGTCGTATCGATGCGAAGCACATGAACAAGTTCCACGTCAACGTGCCCGCCGCCAGCCAGCCGACCCAGTTCGCCGTCGTGTGCGGCGGCAAGATCCTCGCGAAGCGGAGCATCGAGCCCACGACCGAGAAGCTCGCCGTCACCGTCCACGGCTACGTCTCGCCCATCAAATAAGCCCGGCCCCAGCCCTGGCCCAAGCCCTGTTCCTGTTCAGGCCTTCCAGCAGCCTGGCAGGTGTTCGTCGTAGACGCCGACGGCCTGGAGGTAGGCTTGGACGATCGTCGGGCCGACGAACTTCATGCCACGACGTTTGAGCTCCTTGGAGATCTGCTCGGCGAGCGGCGTGGTCGGCTGCGGCTTCCGCGAGCGTCGCACGACGGGTTCGTCGTCGACGTGCGCCCACAACCATTTCGCGAAGCTACCGTGCTCCTCCTGGATCGCGAGGAAGGCGCGCGCGTTGAGGGCGATGGATTCCAGTTTGCCCCGGTGGCGCACCAGGCCGGCATTCCGCATGAGGGCGTCGACTTTTTTGGCGTCAAAGCGGGCGATTTTGCGGACGTCGAAGCCCGCGAGCGCCTGCCGGTAGTGGTCACGTTTCTTCAGCACGGTGATCCACGATAGCCCAGCTTGGGCGCCTTCGAGGATGAGCTGTTCGAAGAGCCGGCGGTCGTCACGCACGGGCACGCCCCATTCTTCGTCGTGATACGCGACGTAGAGCGGGTCATCTCCGCACCAGAAGCAGCGTGGCTTCGGCTTGGCCACGTCAGCCTTTGATCGAAAGGCCGCGGAGCCAGGCGATCCAGCCGGCGGGCAGTCCGCGGGCGAGGGCGCCACGCACGATCTTCTCGTGATAGAGGCGAGAGGGCAGGTGCGGGCCGGTGGGGTCGACGACCTTATAGGCCTGGCAGTCGAGCGGGCAGTCTTCGAGGCCGGCTTCGAGCACGGTCAGTTTGATGCGCTTGTAGGCCGTGCCTTCCGCTTCATCCATCCGCTTCCAATCGTCGGGCGTCATCTCGTAGATCGCGCCCCAGACGCCCGGGGTGTCCTGGTCTTCAAGGATATCCGCCGAGCCGCCGCCCCAGGTGGAACTGGGGTGCGTGAAGGCCAGACGATGCTTCGGCAGGAAGGCCTTGCTGCGGTAAGTCGAGCCGGGGCAACGTCGCTCCATCTGGGTGGAGTCCAGGTTGGAGGCGTAGGCGAAGTAATACCGGCTCATGGGAAGGGCACCTCACTTTGCCCATCCCGTCACGGGATGCAAACGGATTGGGGCCGCTGTGAATATGACGTTCTCCGCGCGGGAGTTACGGCATGACGCCAGGGACTCAGAACCGGCGCGTGAGGCTGAGGTACGCCGAGCGGGGCTGCGCCGGGAAGCCGAAGGCCGCCGGCGGGGCGTCCTCGCCGAAGAGGTTCTCGATACGTAGCGAGATCTCGGTGCGGTCGGACAGGATGCGGCGGATCCACAGGCGCACGAAGGTGGCGTCCGGCAGGTCCCTTCGCGCGAAGGCGTTCCAATTGAAATCCTCGCGGCCGCGGAGGTGGGCGGCGGAGACGCCGAAGGTCCAATCATCGTTCGGCATGATCTCCGCGCCGAGCGAAACCGTCAGGGTCGGGCGCCGGAGGAGTTTGTCGCCGGTCAGTCCGGTCCCGAGGAAGTAGTCCGAGGACAGGATCTGGCTGTCCAGCCAGGTCGCCGCCCCGAAGAGCCGCATGCCCTTCGCCGGCCTGGTCTCCAGTCCGGCTTCCAGTCCTTCGGTGCGGGCTTCGGCGATATTGTAGGTCTGGAAACTCACCGGATTGAAATCGATGAGTTCGCTCAGGTCGTTGCGGAAGGCGACGAGCGTCCAGGAGAGCGCGCCGGGGACGGAGTTTTCGTGGCGCAGGCCGACCTCGAAGCCCCGGTTGTGCTCCGGCCGCAGCGGCAGGTTGTCGTGCGTGCCGAAGGCGAGGTCGTTCGCCGCCGGCGCCCGGTAGGCGGTGCCGATCTTGGCATGGGCCAGCAACTCCTTGCTGAGGCGTCGGCTGTAGGTGACGTCGCCGGTGGTCTTGCCCACGAAATCCGTGAAGCGGTCGGTCCGGATTGCGGCGCGGAAGCGGTCCTTGGCCGTGGCCTGCCACTCCGCGCGGGTCCAGACACCGAGGCTTTCCTGCGTCTCGACCCAAGGGAGGCTGTTGGTGGCGACGTCGAATTGGTCGAACGTGGTGCGTTCATAGCTCAGTCCGAGACCGAGGCTCAGATCCGGACGGACGCGTCGGTCGATCGTCGCGGTGAGTTCGTCGCGGTCCAGCAGGTAGCGGTTGGCGAACGGGACGGTCAGGCTCTGGATCGAAGAACCGGCGCGCGACCAGAAGACCGAGGCTTCGGTGTCCTGATCCTGGAAGCGCAGGCCAGGGGAGAGTAGCCAGCCGCCGTCGCGCTGCCAGTCGGTGAGGTTAGGCGGGCCGCCGAGGTCTTGACCGGGCAGGCCGGCCTTGGCGTGGTCGGCCGAGCCGACGACGTCGAAGACCAGGTTGGGCGAAAGGCGCTGTTCATGCTTCAGGAAAGCGCTGACCGCTTTGCGGTCGGCGTTCGGCCGGAAGCCATCATCGTGCGTCGCGGTCAGTGACAGGGCCGTGCCTTGCGTGGCGGCCTTGCCGTCGGCCGCATTGTTCGCGAGCAGCGCGTAGTTCAGCGTCCCTCGTCCGTAGGAGCCGCCTTCGGCGACCAGCGTGGAGCCGGCGCGCGCGGTCAGCGGGGACTGCTGACGCAGGTCGATGACGCCGCCGAGCGCGTTGGCGCCATAGAGGGTAGAGGAAGGGCCCCGCATGACTTCGACCGAGGCCAGTCCGAAGATGCGATAACGGCCGATCTCATAGGAGTTGGAGAAACCTTGCGGCAGACGACGGCCATCGAGGAGCACGGCCGTCTGGGTGGAGTTGGTCCCGCGGAGGAAGAGTGAGCCGACCGAGCCTTCGCCGGATTGCTCCGTGGCGAAGACGCCGGGGGCGCCGCCGAGCAGGCTCGCCAGGGTGGTCTGCCCGGCGTCGGTCGCGGCGGCCACGTCGAGACGACTGACGGAGGGCGAAGCTTCGGCCAACGGCTTCGCCTGTCGGGTTTCGATCACGACGGTCTCGGGCAGGCGGGTCGGTGCCTGGGCGAGGAGAAGTGCGGCGAGGGTCAACATTTTATATCTTCGTATCTGGATATGTGAATATTAGTCAAGGATAGCCTTTGCCCGGCGGGGAAATGGGGCTGGAGAAAAGCGCGGGTTGTGGCATAGTGCTCTTCGATGGCCGCCGAACTCTCCCAGCAACCCGATCTCGGACCTGTCCGCCAGTTCTCCATCTTCGTCGAGAACAAGGTCGGACGCCTCAACGAGCTGGTCGAATCTTTGTCCGGCGCCGACGTCCATATCATGGCCCTGTGCCTCGTGGACACGACCGACTCGACGATCATCCGCATCGTGGTCGATTACCCTGAGCGCGCGGAGCAGATCCTGGATGAGCACCGTTTCGCGCACGACGACGTCCCGGTCGTGGCCATCGAGTTGCAGTCCGAGGCCCAGCTGAAGGATGTCACCGGCATCCTGCTGAAGGCGGAGATCAACATCCATTACGTCTACCCGTTCCTCTTCCGTCCGAACGGACGCTATGGTCTCGTCGTGCGCACCGAAGCCCAGGAGCTCGCGGCTTCCGTCCTGTCCAGTCACGGCATCACCGTGCTGAGTCGCAACGATATCGCCCGCTAGTCCGCCGCCGGCGGGGTGGGGCAGCTGTGTCGAGGCGTTCGCTTTCATCCGGGGGGTGCGGTCACGTTGACTGAGTTCGGCTTGGTAGGAGGCGTGCATGCGGGGACCTTGTTCCTGAGAGTCGCCGCCCGCATCTCTAATCAGCTGGTTACTTCAATCCAGCTCCGGACATGGGGATTCCCTGCCGCTGCCTGCCAGATAAAGACGGGACCTGCCCCCTCCTAAAGTGAGGTTTTCCTTTCTTTATGAGGCTAGATAAGGGGGTGGTGGACCTAGAATCCTCCTTGCAGGCGTTTATTCATGCCATTGTATATAAATACCCCTGAACCGCATCATGAAATCTCCCTTCACCGCCAAGCGATTGGCCTCGCTGCTTTTCGCGCTCTGCTCTGTGTCCGGTGCGAGTGCCGTCATGATGCCTTTGGCGATCGGCACTGCTCCTCCCGCGACTCCCCCGGTCCAGCCGCCCGTGAAGCCGCCGGTAGTGCAACCGCCGGTGGTGCAGCCCCCAGTGGTCAGGCCGCCGGTGGTGCAGCCGCCCGTCGTCAGGCCGCCGGTCAAAGTTCGCGCGATCCGTGTTTATCCCCCGCCCCATTTCGGAGACAATCGTCTCCGTCGTCCCTTAGTGCTCGGAGATCCTCTGCCGGATCTGACCATCCAGCAGATGAATCAGTTCCTTGACGGCAAGAACGCCTTCATGCTGGTGCAGAAGGAAGAAGCCGGCCTCGGGCCCATCTTCAACGGAGTCTCCTGCTTCGCCTGCCATTCTGCTCCCGTGCCCGGAGGCGCCAGCATGATCAACACCACCCGCTTCGGGCAGAATATCGGCGGCAAGTTCGATCCCTTGGTTTCGTTGGGCGGTTCGCAGCTTCATCAGTTTGCGATCAATCCGGCCGCCATGGAGTTGGTGCCCAGATTGGCTAACGTCGTCGCCAGGCGTAACTCCACCCCGATCTTCGGACTCGGCCTCATCGAAGCCATCACGGATTCGACGATCATCGCCAACCGTAAGCAGTATGGTAACGATCAGATCGACGGTCGGGTCGGCATGGTGACCGACGTCGTGACCGGCAAGCGTATGGTGGGTCGCTTCGGCTGGAAGTCGCAGCACGCCACGCTCCTCTCTTTCTCGGCAGATGCCTACCATAACGAGATGGGAATCACTAACCGGTACTTCCCCTTTGAAAATGCCCCGAACGGTAATTTCAACGTGCTCAACCAGTTTGATACCCGGATCGATCCCGAAGACGATGGCCGTGGTCAGCCGCTGCCTGCGTTCGAGTCGGTCGCTCACTTCATGCGTCTCCTCGGTGCGCCTCCGTCTCGGAGGCTCGTCGTGCCGACAGGTACGCCGACCCCGCCGATTGGCACGCCGTCGACTACGGCAACTAAGTCGACAACGACGTTAACGAAGTCGGCCACGACGGCAAGCAAGCTGACCACGTTGGTAAGCAATCCGATCACCCCGGACGGACAGTTTCTGTTCTCCTCGGTCGGTTGCGCCCAGTGCCACACGCCTATGCTCAAGACGGGCTATAGTCCTATCGGCGCCCTCAATTCCAAGGATGTCTGGCTCTACTCGGATCTCCTGCTCCATAAGATGGGCTCGCTCGCGGACGGCATCGTCCAGGCCGACGCCACTGGAAGTGAATTCAGGACGCCTCCGCTGTGGGGTGCCGCCTTCAGCGCTCCTTATCTGCATGACGGACGTGCCCCGACGATCGATGCCGCCATCAGGGCCCACGACGGCGAAGGCCGTCTGGTGAAGGAGCGTTATCAGCGGCTTACCCCCGCGCAGCAGAAGCTCCTGACCGACTTCGTGCTCTCGCTCTGAGTCATCAACCGCCAGCGCGCCATCAGGGCGGCCCTCGGGCCGCCCTTTTTATTGGTCATTCCGCCTGTGGATGGCCTTGGCTTGACCATCCCTCTCGGCTCCCCATTACTGACTTTCCTTCGAACTGACGAAGGACCTGGAGAGGTGGCTGAGTGGCCGAAAGCGCCCGTTTGCTAAATGGGTATACCCCAAAAGGGTATCGTGGGTTCGAATCCCATCCTCTCCGCCACTTTCATAAGACCCTTTAAAACAAGGGCTTATGTCGTTGTCTCCGGTTTTCAGGGTCAAACTATGACCAAAAACTATGACCAAACGCCACCGACCGCCAGAGGGGGTTGAGGATCGGATTTTGCGTTTGCACGGGGTTGTCTGGGCCAGTCAGCCGGCTAGGTTTTCCTTAAGCATATGACACAAGACAGTTCGGACAGTTCAGACAGTTCGGCACGCCTGCGCCGCAAGCCTAAGGCTAAACGTTCCGAGGGGGTGGCAGCCGGCTTGGGTAGAGATCTGCCTAAACTGACCTGCGAAGAATGGGACTTTCGGTGGATTTCCAACCAGTCGGAATGGGCCGTTGTCACCGACTATGAGCTTGGGCGAGAGGTAATCCGGCTGACGAATTACATCCTACATCTGAACGATCCTGCGGCGCCTTGTTCGGCCGCCAGCGCGGAGCTACATCCTGCTTGGTCTTGGTTTGTTTCAGCCGGAAAGCTCAAGGAGCTGATGAAGGCTGCTGGCCGGCCGGGGATGGATGAGAGCAATCTAGCAAGGGCCCTTTCCCTGGTCGTCTCCTCGTGTGCTGATGGTTCGAACATGAGCTCCTTGCCAGTTTCGGCATTGAAGTGCAGGGACTGGATTCGCGTGCGTTCCAAGATCAAGCAACCGAAGCAAGAGCTACTGTTCCAGCCTCAGGTCGAAGGCGAATGGCAGCCTGATTGCGAGGAGGATAGCCCTCCCTCCGATCGGTTCGATCTTTTGACCTGGGGCGACATGGACATCCCCTATCCCTGTCATCAGGTGATCATTCACATACCGATGCTGCAGCCGTTGACGCGCAGGCAGGCTCAGGCGGAGTTCGCCAAGTGGGTCGCCAAGTCTGGTCACTTTGTTGGACCTGGTCGGGCGCAGGTGCCGGCGCTGCTCCAGTTGGCGTTCTATCGTTTCAACCAGGGTAGGGTTGGGTTGAATCAGTCCGGCGAGTTCGCGGTCCAGTTCGAAGCACGCAACGCCAGGAAGGGCTCAGTCAACGCCGAGTCCGCCGAGTTCGGAGACGCGCTATATCGTCCGATGGTTCGGAGGACCTATGGAGGGGCTAATGTGCTATGGTCCAGGTCGCTCAAGGCGACCAGCGCGCGACTGGCGCCTCTTGTTGAAAGGTTGGCCTGGATGGTTAACCGTGACTACCAAGACCGGCCTAAGACCCCGTGGACTGGGAAAATCCGTAGGGCTGACGATCGAGGCCGTTAACAGAAAGTTCAGCATCAATTCGTTAACCCGACCCTGTGGTCGGTCGGCGTTCCGTGGTTATCTCGGGATGTGCCATGACGCACAACCTAGTGCCCAGCGGCGACGGGGCCCAAAACGTCGCCAATAACAATCAGGCCGGTTTCCGGCCCGAATGGATCCGCCTTCCCAAAGAGGGCTCAACCTGCCCATTCAGCGGGCTAAGCCGGTCCTATCTCGCGGATCTGGTCCGTCGCCGCGAGGTGCCCAGCAAGGCACTCCGCCGGCCTGGAACCGTCCGAGGTGTCCGGCTGATCTGCTACGAGGGCCTCATGGCCTTCATCCGCAACTCTAAGGGGGAGTCAGCCTAACATGTACGCTGACCTTAACCTCCGCCTGGCATCGGTTCGGATCGCGACGGTGGCTCGTTCCTACGGCATGGAGGTCCGTGAGCGTGGGCTTTCGAACTGTGTCTTCCATGACGACCGGACTCCGTCCATGTCGGTGACCCCTTCTGGTAAGTTCGGGGCTGACCTCTTCAACTGCTTCGGCTGCGGAGCCTCTGGGGACGTCGTCAGCTTCCTCGCCCGCCTTGCCGGCGTTGATCGTCGCACCGCCTTCAAGGCCGTGCTGCATGGGTTCACTCCGGCTGTACCAACGCCGATCAAGCCTGACTTCAAGCCGAGGCAATCCGTGGTCGTCTCGCGCTTCGCTGAAGTTGAGCTCGAAGAGGGGTCGGATGCGGACTTCCAGTCCCTTTCCGAGCTCCGCGGGATCAGAGAGGCTGGACTTCGCCTCGCAGCCGCCCGCGGATACCTTAGGTTTGGCCGCTATTCTGGTGAGCGCGCCTGGGCGGTGGTTGATCCTGCGGCGAAGAGCCTTCAGTTTCGTCCGCTAAGGGCCGGCACCTGGTCTGGTGACCGTAAGGCGATGTGCCCCCAGGGAGTGTCTACCCGTGTGCCACTTGGCCTTAGCCAACTGGATCGTGCGCAGCGGATTCATCTCATGGAGGGTGGGCCGGATTTCCTGGCAGTACACCAGGTGATCCTGGCTTTGGCTGATACCCAAGTGGATAACTGGGCGGCGATTGGGTTCCTGGGCGCCAGTGTCGAGCCTTCCCCGGAGGCGTGCCACAAGCTGACCGACAAAGACGTCGTGATCTGGGCCCATGCCGATGCGCCGGGTATGAAGTCTGCCCTTCGTAAGCTCGAGCTTGTTACCCCGCATGTACGTTCGGCGTCGGTAATCGTCGCCTCTGACCTGCTCCCCCAGGCCAACGACCTGAACGATCTCATCAAGACCCCGGGTGGCATGGAAGCCATCCTCGCCCGACGGGAGGTGTTCCATGTCTGAGGACAAAATCAAAGATCTGGCAGCCGAAGGTCAGTCCGCTACTCCGGTCTTCCCGATCGAAAGCCTGCCTGGCGCTTTCGGTGCAGTAGCTAAGGCCATGGTCGACCAGTTCCAGTGTGGTAAGAATCTGCCGGGTATGGCGGTTCTCGGGGCCCTAAACGCTGCTATCGGCACGCGGTTTGTCGTTTGGAATCCGGTAATCATCAAGGCCACTCCTTCGAATATCTTCCAGATCGCAGTGGCTAAGAGTGGCGACGGTAAGTCTCAGGTCATGAACTATGCGTTCCGCCCCATCCAAGAGTATGAGGATGAGGTGGCGACGCATTGGAAAAACGTCATTCGGCCTGAAGCGTTGGCCAGTAAGCAGCTGATTGAAATGGAGATCGCCCAGATCAAGAGCGATTATAAGGCCAAGATTAAGAAAGCAGATCAGGTTCGGCAGTCGGCTAAGGACGGTGAGGCGAGTCCAGCGCCCTATGATGGGACGCCAGGTATGCCCAGTGTCGAAGCGATTCTGTCACCCGGAGCGGCCGAGCTAGGCGAAGAAGACAAGGGGCCTGTTAAGGCAAGACTTACCGAGCTGAACAAACAGCTCGCTGAGGTGGAGCGCAAACTAGTCCAGCCGCGCCTGATCGTCGATGATTGCACCCCCGAGAAGATGGCCAGTCTGATGGCTTTCGCGCCTTACCTGGTTAGCGCCACCCCGGAGGCCAGAAAGGCTATCGAAGTACTCCTGGGACGATATAGCTCCAAGGACAAGGACCAGCCTGCCGACGAAGTCTTTGTGAAGGCTTACTCTGGGGATAAGATCACTGTGGACCGTCAAGGGTCAGGCTCGTTCGATGTTCCTTCACCATGCCTGTCGGTTCTTTGGATGGTGCAGCCGGGAATGGTCGATCGTGTGCTGTCGACGGCTGCTCTTAAGGACAGTGGATTCCTTCAGCGTTGCCTGTTCGGTCATTCCGAGGGGATTACAGGCAACTTCGAGGAATCTATCAGGGTGCCGCAGGAGGTCTTCGAAGCCTATAGGTCTACTCTTCGTATGGTCCTCCGCCACGATCCGTCGTCTCCTCAGGTCATCAAGATGACTCTCGAGGCCGGACGTGCGGTCAACCAGGTGCGAGAACGTCGCAGGTTGGCGTGGGTTCGTGACGAAGAAATTCTTCAGATGTTCCAGACTCGATACCATGAGCACGTCACCCGCTTCGCTCTGGAGATCCACATTGGTCTGTATCCTGAATGTCCAACCAAGCACGAGATTTCTTTGGCGACGGTCAATCTCGCTATTACGATCTTGGACTTCTTCATCCATGCTCACAAGGCTGTCTTCCTGGCGTTTGAGCACGCAGAGGCGCGATGGATCCGAGAGGAGATTAAGTCGCTACTAAAGATTTACCACAATGGGTTCACCGAGCGAGAGGCGAAGAAATCCCCCCTGAACAGGGTCAAGGACGGTGTCGTGTCCTTGATCGAGCGAGAGATCGCGGAAGGTCGCCTCTTCAGGATTAAGTCAGCGCGGACGGAGCGGTATACCGACGACCGGTCCAAGGCGATCTTGCCTCCACCGGATACCGCAGGCGGCGGCGATCAAGGAGATCCGTTCTAGCCGGTTCAGAGGGGGAGGCCGAGTTGCCTCCCCCTTTTTTGTGCCAACTGTCCGAACTGTCTGAACTGCCTAGTGGTATTCGCTGCGCGTCAATGCCGCCTGAGGTCATGGGTCGCGTATGCGTGCGCGCGCGCGAGGCAGCAGGTAGGGGGGACCGATATGAGGCCCTTTAGGATGGGCTGATTTGCGTTTGCATGCTCATTCCGGCCGGCGGCCTAGTCGTCGACCATGTCTGTCGGAGTCCGGGGCAGGTGCGGCACGACGTACTGGATGTAGAGCTCGAACAGCTCCCTGGTCGGGATCTCGTCGTCCACGAGCATGCCGGCGCCGCCCAGGAGCTTCATGGCCTCTAGGCGCGCCGTTGCCGTGAGAGGCAGGTCGCCGTATAGGCTCATCTCCAGGGTTCGCCCTATCTCCAGCTTGCGGACCTCCTCCGCGTGCTGCGGGTTACGTATGTAGTGGTTGCCCAGGAACGGATCCCTGGGCGGGGTAGCGGCCGCTTGGGTAGTGCGACGGTTGGCTGTCTTGAGCTTGGAGCGCCAGAGTTGGTCGCATTTGACCATCATCTCCCAGAGCTCCGCAGAGCTGACGTCCGTGTATATGTGGCACTCGACGCCGGCGAGGGCCTTGGCTGCCTCGCCACGGCCACCGTAGACGCGGAAAGGTGGCTGAGGTGAGACTGGGTGGCCTGCGCCTGCCTCCCAGTCACGCAGGTCGTCCAGGGTTAGGGCGAATTCGTGGCCGCTAGCTATTGATGCCATCCAGCGCTTATGCGTTCTGGTCAGGTCACGGAGGGCCAGCTCCTGATCTATGAGGTCATCCACCAGTTGGACCAGGTCGGCCTGAGTGGGTAGCTTGGCCTCCAGCACCTTGACTGTTACGGCGGTTGGTGCGCCGCCCCCTGGGTTGGTCGCATAGCCAACCTTCCTGCCATCGTAGAGCAGCTCAACGGTCAGACGGTGCGATCGGTCGCTTAAGCGCGATAGTGTCTTGAGGTCCGCGAGGGACCACTTGGTCTTGTCGGTTAGGTCGTGCATAAAGGTGGGCGTTAGGGGACTCAGCCGAGTGAGTTGCTTGGAAACTTGGGCCCTGCCGGACTTGAACCGGCAACCAGGCGATTATGAGCCGCCGGCTCTGACCATTGAGCTAAGGGCCCGGAAAGGGCGTGACGCCTGGCGTTGCAGCCTGGGTCTAACCTTGGATCATGATAGGTGGGCAACAGAAAGGCCGGACCCTGGGTAGAGTCCGGCCTGTTTGATCAGTAGCCGTCCGGCTTCTGCGGAGACGACGCCGGGGTGTCGCGCTTGCTCTCCTCGAAACCAGCCTTGGACCCCGCCTTATTCTGAATGGCCTCTTGGATCAACCGGTCAATGTGGTCGATCAATCCGGTAGGGAAGTGGACGGCCTTCTGGCCGGGCTTGTGGTGCAACATTGTTTGACCCCATCCGTAATTGAAGGCGAACCCGACGTGCTTGCCGTCCAGGTGGATCTCGGCGCGGACGCGCGGGCGCGACCTCACACACTTCTGATTCGGCTCGGTGACCTTAACGTGGTCAACGCTCCATCCGGAGAAGGTTTTTTTCTTAGTCATGTTGGTTGGGGCGTGATTGCCGGAGTCTACCGGGTTCTGGTTATCCATGGGAGGAAAGGGCGTGACGCCTGGCTCAGCCTTAACGCATTGAAGCGAGGGGCAGCGACCAGGCGCCGATTAGTTGAACTGCCATCTTGCAGCGGGCTACTACTCCGCGAGCACGGCGCTTTTGGCGCGCGTGACTTATCCTGCCAGAAGATAACCGTCATTGTTATCTAAGCACCGGCTGTCATTTGTTAGCCGGATCGGCGTGAGCCGACGAAAGGGTGTCCCGTCCGGAGTTGCACCGGAGTCTCCCATTTAGTTTCTAGGTGTTCTATTGTTGAACTACAGGACGAAAGAGGTGTCCCGCCCGGATTTCCACCGGGGTCTAAACCTTAACGAGGTTTTGTTTTGCTCAAACTACGGGACTTAAGTGGTGGACGCGGGTGGACTTGAACCATCGACCCCCGCCTTATCAAGGCGGTGCTCTAACCATCTGAGCTACGCGTCCGGAAAGGGCGTGACGCCTGGCTCAACCTTAACGCATGAAGCGAGGGGTAGCGGCCAGGCGCCGATTAGTTGACATGCCATCTTAGCGCGGGGCGATAGTCCGCGACGCGGCGCTTTTGGCGCGCGTGATTTGCTCTGCCAGAAGGACGCTTCTATAGCGGCCTAAGCACCGGCTGTTATTGTTTAGCCGGACCGGCGTGAGCCGGCGAAAGGGTGCCCCGCCCGGACTTCCACCGGGGTCTAAACCTTAACGAGGTTTTGTTTTGCTCAAACTACGGGACGTAAATGGTGGACGCAGATGGGGTTGAACCATCGACCTCCCCGTTATCAACGGGGTGCTCTAGCCAACTGAGCTATGCGTCCGGAAAGGGCGTGACGCCTGGCTCAGCCGGTGAGGGCCGCGACCAGGCGCCGATTTTGTTTTATGCCATCTTAGCGCGGATCAGACAGCCGCGACACGGCGCTTTTGGCGCGCGTGACTTATCCTGCCAGAAGATGGGGCTTATCCCATCAAAGCACCGGCTGTTATTGGTTAGCCGGATCGGCGTAAGCCGACGAAAGTGAAGCCGGCGCTGAGTGGTAGTCATGCCGCCGGCGGTGGTCCCCGGTCGTGTGACACGGGGACGAAGCAACTAACTCGACTATCAAGGAGCGGTGTGCCGTTGGCAGGGAAGGGGGCTTCATTGGACGAGGCCCGGTGCCCTTGTTGGCGGCTGATGACTTAGTCAATTCAATGACTCCTAGGTGTCAACAGTCGTAAGTGTCCAAACTGTTAGTATTATAAGAAAACATAACCATCTCATGTTGATATAGTTACATCTTTTATAATAAAGCAGCGTAGCCCGTTCTGGGCCTAACTACCTATCCAGGACTAGGTTAAGCCCCCATCCGCTCGCGTAACTCGATGGCCTTCTGGAGCTGCTTGAGACTATCTAGCGCCACTTTGATCGGCGCGTTCAGTTCCTTGGCTCGCTCCACCTTGCCGGCGACCGTTGTGCGGTTTTCCCAGTACTAAGCCACCGTTTGTCCGGATTCGGTAGGCCTCCGCTGAGCCAGCCAGGGACTTAATCAGCATCTAATTAAGCGATTAGTTCTTTGAGCGATGCGATTATCGCCGTGTCATCCCGGGGGCTGCATGAGAACACTTTCGTTCTGTAACGGACGTCAAGGCTTTGCTCTTGTATCGCAACTTGTTGCTTACGGTCGGTCACGACTAGATCCGAGTAGGGAATAGCGACCTGTAGCCGAGAGACATCATAATAGTCGCCTTGCTCCCTTCGCTTCTGCTTGAGGTTAGAGTTAAACAAAAGCTCACTTCCTACGTTTAGCACCGGAACATCCCTATCACGACCTGTCTCAAGCAAGAAGCGCAGCACTGAGACGTCAGAAGGAGTCGGCTCTAATGCTAAGAACTCGTTGATCACTATCATTTCGACATTCATCATCCGCTTGCAGTGCTCGATGAGGAATTCGCGTAGCGGGCCCACGTAGGTAATCGCGTCCAGCACCTTAAGCATATCGTCGAACGTTTTTCGCTCTCCGCGGCTTCTCATTTCTTCCGTAATATGTCTGTCTTCTTCGCTTATGATTCCACGCGGACAAACAACACTGTTATAGAGTAGGTGGTAGTTCTTGTAATTCTCATCCGCTGCTTTTTTACGTTCCGCGAAGTGCTGTACAGTCTTGTGCTTCAGATTCGGGTGAAGCTGGCCAATAACATCAGATCGCTTGATTAGGCGTCGTCGGACTTTTGCGAACAAGCATCTTGCCGCAATAGCTTCGGGCGGGACAAACATTGTACACCGAGACAATTTGAACATCTGCTCAAGCCGCTCCTCTGCTACCGATAGGTTCTTGAAGCCTCCAGTCTCCAGTAGGTGCTCGGCGGAAATTGGTACGATAATTCGGTCAGACTCAATGCCGCGGCGTAATAGGCTTAGAACCTCAGCCCATTCTTGCCGCGGATTAGCACAGAGCAGTTCTCCGTAAGCGCATTGGTCGATGTAAACAATCCTCGGACCACTGTCGTTCAGTATGCCCATGTTCAGGCTAAGTAGTTGTTTATGCAGCGATCTAAGGCCGTCACGTCATCCGCATCAGGGCTAGGCGGATGGCCTTCCTTTTGCCGTGAAGGCGAGGCTTCGCTGTTATATGCGTCGTCTATCACTGTAGTGCCGGTTATAAGTTTCGTCGGTGCGTCTTATCTCCTCCGGTTTAGGTCGGAGAGGTTGGAACTTCTCGGCTGCATCAAGCCTCCCTCGGATCTACCAGCCGGCGTTGGCAAACAACTAAGTGATGAACGCCTCAGCGGATGCCGGGGCGTGATCGTTAGCTTCTTCATCCATGCTCATGCCTGCTGGTTTATTGTCCCCACTCAGCAGTGCCGAACCCCAAGGTCTTGGCGTTCTCCGAGACTGCGCGCTTGGTCTGGTCTTGAGCGCCATTAGCGAAGTTGGCGCTGATCTCGATCCGGACCTTGATCTCAGCCTGAGGGTCTGCGGCTAGGGCAGCGATGACCTCATCCGCGATCTGAACCAGGCGCATCTTGGCAGCGACAGAGGAAACCTCAGCGGAGCCATGGAACGATCGAGCCTTTGGCGCGGTGCTGCTGGTAGTCGTGGTCGCGGTGGTAGTCGTAGTGACCGTCACCGGGACGGGTGTGATCGGCGGAATCACGGTGACCGGCTTATTGGCCGCTTCATACGCTGCAGCGGCGCCAGGCTCGACAAGTAGGAGGGTGTCGTCGAATTGCACGTTTGAGTCGCCTAGCTTGAAGCCTTCGTATTTACCTTCCTTGAGGCCGTAGGCCGTGCCGAAGAAGTCACGCGTGCCGGCACCCATATTGATGGCCTGGGCGATCACGGTCTTATTCTTAAGTCGTGGCAAGTAGAGGTAGCGCAGGGTGTCCTCCCAGAAGTCCGATGCCTTGGCCTCTGGCTTATCTGCCTTCCAGTAAAGCTGCTTAAGGTTGGTGCGCAGGTGGATCGGCGACCAAGTGCCGATGACCCAGCTATTATCGTTACAGACCCGTTCGATCTCTGCGCCCAAAGGGCCTCCTGAGGTGTTAAGGGGCATCGCCTCGACGTGGGTCTGGCTGCCAGGAGTGTCGATCGAGGGGCAGAGCAACCACTTGAAGGTCTCACGCGCAATCCTGGGCAGGACCTCTTCCGCATTCTTCAGCTCATTCTTGGCCTGTTGGGTCTGTAGGTTATCCAGAACCAACTTCATCGCCGCCACGTCCTCGACAATCGAGTTCCAAGCTAAGGCCACCTTGATGCTGTCAACTAGACGAGACAGTGCTCCGTGGTCAGCTGCTAGGAAGAGCAATCGATTGCCCCGATGGCGCGGCTTAGTCCCATTGTTCTTCACATAATCAAGCACAGCTTCGTTTGCTAGGCGAGGCTCGCCCTTCTGGTAGAACTGTTCAGGCGAAAGTACCACCAAGCGCAGTGCCGCGTCATCAGGGACGTCGGCATGGGGCGTGAAGACATGGACCCCGTCGAAGAGGGAACCGGCAGGCGAAAGCTTTTTAGCGACTTCAGCCATCCTGGCTCTGACTTCGTTCCTGTCTGAGAAGCGCTGCTTCCGTTCCTCCATTTCGCGTCGAAGGTTGGCCCGCGTGTCAAACCAGTATCGCGTGCTCTCTTGGGTCTTATCCCCTGAGGAGCTCATGTAGTGGAGTTGTCCTGAGAGTCGGTTCAGCGCATCGGAATAAAGCGAGAGTGTCTGTCCCGGCTGGAGGCAGCCGAGCATGATCCTAGCGCGATCTACTCCGCGCGCGCCAGGCTTGGCGCTTACCGAGGCGGGGGCGCTTGCGAGGAATATCGTGCGTGCGACGCGTCGAGCTGCTTGGACGGAGCCGAAGCGAGTTTCATTGATTTCGAGAAGGGTCGTCTCAGCCCGCTCGTCATCTATATCCCGGTCAATTACAGGGTCCCAACCTTGGCCCAGATGATTGATAAGTTCATTACGCGAGTCTCCGTCATAAAGAGGCAGACTTCCTGGTAGGATCATGAGGTCCTTATTGTCGTCCTGCCAGAGTCGGTAGATTATCTTGGCCATGAGCTTCAGCACCCCTCGCGTGCGCTGGAAGCCATCGATGGTGGTCCATTCTTCGTAGAGCTGGGCGAAGACCTCAGGGTGAATCGGGTAGCTCTGCGTCAATCGGTCATAATATCGAGCTTCCTGGGTCTCTTGGGGCACCTTGGTACCTTCGGCGATGTACGCATCGGCGAACGCACGGCAGACAAGATCGCGTGAGCGTTCATTGCTCATGCGCTCGAAGAGTCGCCTTCTGACGATTTCGAAGGCCTCTTCCGGTGCCACTGTCTTCCATAACGCCTGTACGCGCGCGAAGATTGCCTCTAGGGCTTTAAGTGCAGATACACCGCGAGGGCCTCCTGCTTGGTTGTCTGACTCCGGAAGGGAAGCCAGGATCACCGCCTTGGGTACGCCCTTTGCGGCCTCAGTAAGTGACTGAATGAAGCTAAGATTGGAGTCGTAGGTGCCTCCGCTGATGGGCTGACTTTCATTGAACTGGCGGATGTAGACGACCAGTTCGTCGAGGAGGATGACGCAAGGGGCATACCTGGCGAGTAGTTCTTGCAGCACTTCCTTGCCAGGTGAGGTGCCGTTCTCATCGGCCGTCTTGACCATAGAGTACCCTTCCGCCTGACCCAGTTGCCAAGCAAGCTCGCCCCATAGCGTATTGATCTTCTGGGTGCCATTCTTCCAAGGCTGGCCAGGAGCATGGGTGGTTCCATCGATGACGACGACCTTGGCCTTGGGCACATCGATCAGGGCTGCCTTGTCGAGGAGCTGTGGGATTCCGACGAGCTTGTTGAGTTCACACGCTCTGGAGGCGAGGTGATACACCGCAAGCATCGTATGGGTCTTGCCGCCGCCGAACGCTGTCTGGAGCTGAATGACCGGATCACCCCCCGCACCGTTGAGTCGTTGGGCCACTTGGGTGAGTAGTCTGCCCATGCCTTCGGTGATGTAGGTTCGCTCGTAGAATGACTTGGCGTCGCCGTATTCAGGTGACGCGGACCCCTTGCGGACCGCGGACAGGTCAGCGGCGAACTCCGACTGTTGGAACGTTCCGTTAAGGACGTCAGGGTGGGGGACGATGACCTCTCTCCAGGGTTTTAGGCTCATGTAAGTGTAGTGTTTTAAAGTTAGTTATTTTCAAAGCCAGGGAGCTGGCCATCGGTTGGCTTCGGCGTGGCTGCTGCTGCGGTCTCGATACCGGTCCAGCTGGTGATGAGCTCGTTGTAAGCGCGCGCATCCTCGGACTGTCCGAGGCGCTCGCAGAGAGTGTATAGGCGGTACGCAAGTTGGCGTACTGCCTCAGCCTTGCCACCCAGGGCAGCCAGAAGAGCGCCAGAGGCCGTTTCACCGCCGTCACGCTTTAGCGCCCGGATGAGATGGTGCAAGGCTTCCCAAATCGGGGTGCGGTTATCAGTTAGGGGATCCCAGTCTGCTGGATATTCCGACCACTTAAATAGGCGTACCTTTCCTCCGCCGCTTTGGATAACGCCAGCATCCTTAACTCCACCTACGCTTGTTCCTTTACCTGTGGCCAGGGTTTCGGCGTCTCCGAAAGGTCCATCCTTCCATCCGTTTTGCTCAAACCAGCTTAAGCAGAACTGGGTATCGGCATCAAAGTCGTCTTCGGCAAGGAAGCGGTTAATAAGCTGAAGGGCTGTGCGAACGTTCATGGGCGAACCGTCGGCCTCTAGAACTGAGGCGTATTTGGAAAAGACCGCCATGCCTGGCCCGATTATGGCCTGCGAAAGGTCCACCGGGGCCACGGGCGAACGCTCGTCGCCGGAACCTTTCGTCATCACGTCGAGAGCCTCTGGCAGCACGCCGTTCAATTCACGGATAAACTCACGGCGTGAAATGGAGGGAGCTTCAGTGGGGCGTTTACGGCAGACCAGGACTATGCTGGAGGCGAGTGCGTTGTTGCCCACGCCCACTTGGCGATTGTCGCCTTCGGTTCGAACTGGCCAGGTACCTGTGATCGCAAATCCTGAGGCTAATACAGCGGCGAGAAAGGTTTCCCAGCCAGTAGAGGCGGTTCCCTCGTTGCCTGTGTCGGTTTGCTTGAATGCATAGTAAATTGTTACCGGAATGGAAGGATGGGCACGGTTCGCCAAGTTGGTCATCGCCCGAGTCATTCCGTTGAGGAAGAAGGATTCTGCGGCTTCGACTCCCCCGTGCCGGTAAGGCGTTGCGACCAGTTCTTCAGCCTTGGGCACGGCGATGGTGCCGAGTAAGGCGGCAGCTTGGCCTTTCAGCGCACGACGAAGCCAGACGTAGAAGAAATCTGACAAATCCGCGTAACCAATGTTGTCGTAATACGGGGGGTCGGTGCTGACGAAAAACGGTCCGATGTTTGGCGGCTCATCGGACGCGTTGTGTTGAAAGCTAAATCCCGTCGCTGCGCTTCGCGGAGCAAGCGACGTTTCAATCACGTCCGCCACTACGCTGGTGCATTTATCGAACGCACTGCTGGAATCGCCAAAGGAATTTCCTTCGGCAAAGTCCCAGCTCATGGGCAACGCCTGCTTTGCTAAGCCAGAACGCATTGCGTTGTCTTTCGGCCTCCATGTAGACAGGGAGCTGCCATAATCCACAAGCCGATCTACGACGAAGGCAAGATACACGCTTACGGCTTCGGCGTAGGCTTGAGGACCACTACCTCCGGCTTCGAGGCCACGTAGGTCATTGGGTAAGCCAGCGGCAACTCCGTCTAGACGAATGCGCTCTCGAGCCTCTTCCACCAGATCGCTAAACGTCGTTAACGCCACCAACTGTCGTGACGTGAAGAGGTCGCTGTATTTAGTTAGCCCGTAAAGCTGAGTCCGAATGTCTCTTGGATTATGATTGATCGCGGCATCTGGAGCCCAAGTTGGCTGTGCCTCTTCAGGCGCCGCCACATGCTCATTTGTTGGAGCTAGGTACAATCGCCCTTGAGGCCCGTCAGCGACGATCGCCAGCATCGTCGCACCTAGTTTTCCGGACATGCCCTGTTCTCGGATGAAATCCACATGAATAGGCGATCCCGATAGAAGACAGGAAAAATGCCCACCACGACCTACCTTAGTGCCAGCCTTCGCTTCGCTGTTCGGAGTGCCAACCTTAACGGTGAAGCGGTAGCGGTCGCCCTCGACTACGGGCTGAACGTAGGACTCCTTGCCTGGCTTGCTCGACAGAATGAAGGTTGAGGCGAGGGGCACGTCCACGTGGGAGAACGCCGGGTTCGGACTTTTGACTGTCCGTGCCCAGAGCCAAGCGATGACGGTGAGCTTCTGGCCGACGAGCGGTTTGAGGTCGGGCCGTTCGCGTGCCATTTCAGTCGTAATCTCGACCGGCGGGTATAGGTGGCCGATACGCCTCTCGGCCTCTGCGCGCATCCATGCACCGTAGTATCGTACGTCTTCCGCGAGGCCGGCGGCGCCTAGCCACTCGCGGCCCAGTTCTTGTAACTCATTCTGCTGTTTATTTACGTTACCTTCTGGCCTAACCGGTTTCCGCCCGGCAAACTTAGGGGGGATTTCAATCATCGCCTTATTGAGCAGAACCGCGACGGGATTTAGGTCTGATGAAAATGAGTGAGCACCAAGTCGTTGCGCCTCTAGGGGCATTGCTCCGCTTCCGCCAAATGGATCGTAATATGAGGGCGGTTGATCGGGGTTGAAGAGGACAGCGCTCTGAGGGTGATCCTTATTTAAATCACAAACTTCTCGCCAGGAGCGGCGTATCTCGGAACGAGCGCGCTCGAGCACGGGTTCATTATTCGTATTATCCCAAAGGACGAGGTCCTCGATAATCTTGAACAACTCTCTCCGCTTCTTGGCCGCTTCCTGCTTGTTCACCCCATACTTGAAACCCTTGTCCTGCTGGTAGCCGGGGTCATTTACGAGCTGAGCGAAAATTATAGCGCGAGCTGCCGCAGGCGGGCGTTGCGCCCACCATTTGTGCAATGAGGTCGGATACCCGCCTGGGGCTTTGCGCTTTCGTAGCGACGCCTCCTCGTTGATCGCGTCCAGCGGCAGGGCGACCTCTATGAGCTTGCGGGGGGATTTGATGGAAAAGTCAGGCATCTACGTTATTCGCGCGTGGCGATAGAGAGGAGTTTGGCTAGATCGCGATTACTGGAGCACTCGTCCCAGTCTAGTTCTCGGCCGAAAGGTTTCCGGACGTAGTGAGGGCCGTCGACGACTTCGTTTTCGTCAACCAGGACAATCGCTAGGATGAACTTATCAGCCTGATTCAAGGCGTACATGATCTCGTTCTTGGTGACAGTGATTGTGGTTGCCCCCTTGGAGCGTCCTTTCACCTCGATATGACGCGACATAGGGATCTTGCCATCAGCACCTACGGGGGGGAGGGAGGTGATATCCCAGCCGCACTTCTCTGCTGACACGTCCTTAACTGTGCACCCGCGGGCGGTCTCTGCACGGATGACTGCCTCCATGGCAATCTTCTCGATCCTAGACCTAGCCGCAGGGTCTGCCGAGAACTCGGGAGTCTCCGGTACGGACTCGCCGCGTAGCTTCTTCATCAAGCCAACGGGCACGATGAGGGCGCCACCAAGTACGATGGGTGTTCCGTTGGTGATGTGACGCATGGACTGAAGCTCCTGCTTGCGGCTTGTTAGTCTGCCTTCGAGGTCGTTGATGGTCCGCTTGAATTTCTCGAGGTTAGGCCCGACATCCAATCCGGCTGCCTTGTCATCGGTCAGCTTAATCCAGCGGTCACTCCAGTAGTCGATTTCCTTGGTAAGGCGCTCATGGACTGCGGCCAGGGTCTTGTCTACGTGGGCGATACGTCGGGATGAGATCTCCTGGAAATGCTGAGGCACAAGTGATGAGGCGGCGAAGCTCAAGGCCTTCTGCTCCTGGTCTAACTTGATCCAGTCGCTTGCAAGCACCGGAGCGAGGAGTCCGCGTTCGCTCTGGGGTAGTGCCTCATAGTCCAAGTGAGGCGCCCATCCAGCAAAGCTGGTAGTGCCATCCTGCGCGATCTTCACGAACTGAAGGCGTTTCGATAGGACAGTGTTATTGCCTGATTTAACCTCATGGGTGATCAGGAACAGCAGCGACGGTTCGACCCCCTCGTCGGAAGGGTCGATCAGGATGGCCCCTTGCCGCATCAAATTACTGTTGTTATCGAGCACCAAGTCGGTGACGGCCAACATCAGCGGATGCCCTGGATGGATCATTTGGGCGAAGGCTGCGTCAGGTTTATCCAGGGGGCGTACGGCGTCCTTGGAGAAGCAGATACGTTCATAACGCTTAAGCACTGGGGCTAGTTCGCGGCGGTTCCGGCCGGCAATCTGACGGTCCCTCTCGCAAATCAGGGCGGGGACATGGGTAATCTCGAATCGCCCAGGCTCACGCGGATACATCGCCCCGTTGAGGCTCTTGAACGCCTTGTCGAAAAATGATCTCACGAAGTAGGGCTGAAGCCTCCTCGCTTCGGCGATCTCCATCTGCTCTTTGACGCGATAAAGCCTGTCGGCATCCATCGTCTCTTGGGCAAGTGCGTTTCGCTCGAGCAGTGACTTGATGTGAGTAGTATCCAGGGCGCTATCGATGCTCTTGAGTCGCTCGGTGTTCCGCTCGGGATGATCGTTGTAACGGATCGCATCAAGCAGTAGATCCTTGAGGCTTCGCTCTTCGAATACTTCGCCCAAGATATCAAAAACCCTGCCGTTAAAGGCTTGGTTAATGGTTTCTAGCTTGGTCAGCAGACGATGGTAGACCTCCCCTTCGCGAGTCTCCTTGGCGACTAGGTTCCAAAGGTGGCAGACTTGTTGCTGGCCGATGCGGTGGATTCGGCCGAAGCGCTGTTCAAGACGGTTGGGGTTCCACGGAAGGTCATAATTGACCATCAGGTTGGCGTTCTGGAGGTTGACGCCTTCGCCGGCAGCATCGGTTGCCAGCAGGATGCGAACATCAGGGTCAGAGCGAAAGAGCGCCTGTCGCTTACGACGTTCATCTCGATGGACTGCGCCGTGGATCGTCGTGATGCTGTTGCTGCTACCCATAACCCCGCTGATACGGCGCTCTAGGTAGTTGAGGGTGTCCTTGTGCTCGGTGAAAACGATCATCTTGCGCTGCTTGCCGTCGGCATCGCGCATCTGGGGGTCATTCTGGAGGATCTTAGAGAGTTCCTCCCATTTGCGATCGACTCCGGAGTCGACCACCCCTTGGGCTTGGACCACGAGATTCCCAAGGATTTGGATCTCTGCTTCGAGCTCAGCGATAGACTCAGCAGTCGTCGCGGTATCATTAAGTTTCTCTTCTAGTTCTTCCTGTTCCTCCGCGGTTAGGTCATCCTCATCGTCAGGAGCTTCGTCGGTTAGTCGCGTTTTAAACTGCTGTCCCCGGGCGAGCAGATTCTCCTCCCGGAGACGTGCCTCAAGGCTGAGCTTTCGACGTTTAAGGGACTGGAAGATCGCCTCCGGGCTGGATGCGAGCCGCCGCTGGAGTGCGGTCAGAGCAAAGCCGACCGAGCCCTTCTTGGGCCCGTTAAGAGCATCAGCCTTACCCATCTCGGTCTTCACGTATGAAGTCACCGACTCATACAGCGCGGACTCGATGTCCGAGAGTTTGTAGTTGGCCGTGTAAGCCCGACGCTCAGGAAACAGGCGTCTACCATCGAAATGATACATCTCCTCCTTGACCATCCGTCGCATGAGGTCGCTAGCATCGACCTTGTGCGTGCTGCTGGCCGGTCCGCGGAACTTCCCGTAAAACCGGTCAGAGTCGAGAAGCGAGAGGAAGAGCTGAAAGTCCTCTTCTTTGCCGTTGTGCGGCGTGGCGGACATTAGGAGCAGGTGCCTCGTGCGAGCTCCAAGTTTCTCTGCTAGTTCAAATCGCCCGGTCTTCCTTACTTCAGCGCCATTGAAATGTGCACCGAGCTTGTGAGCTTCATCGAAGATCACCAGGTCCCAGTTGGTCGCCAAGAGCTTCTCCTGTAGCTCCTCATTGCGCGCCATCTGGTCTAGCCTGACGATGACTTGGTCAAGGCTTTCGAATGGGTTTCCGGTGGCGGCAGTAGTCTCAAGCGCCGTAGTGAAGAGGTTGAATTGGAGTCCGAACTTCTCGAACAACTCATCTCGCCACTGTTCGACCAGGCTTCCTGGCGCCACGACTAGGATGCGACGTGAGTCCGCGCGCATGATCAGCTCTCGGATATAGAGCCCCGCCATGATGGTCTTTCCGGCGCCAGGATCGTCGGCTAGGACGAAACGCAGGGGTTGTCGTGGCAGCATCGACTCGTACACCGCGGTGATCTGGTGCGGCAGGGGTTCGACGTTGGACGTATGGACGGCCATCATCGGATCGAAGAGGAAGGCCAGGTCGATTCGCTTGGCTTCTACGGCGAGCTTGAAGGCGTCGCCGTCTCCCTCAAAGTTCCACGGACGCTGGCTGGTGGCCAGTGATAGCGACTTTAGGTCGACAGGGGTGATGAGACGTTCGCGGAAATCACCGTTCGGCAGTTTGTAGAAGACCTGAACGGCGTCTCCGTGTGACTCGGTGGCGATGACCTGCGCAAGCACGTCGAGTTCCAGTCCGGAAATTACCGCCCCTTTAGTGATATCCTTGATATTCATGGTCTTATTTCCCGCTTCAGTTGCGCAGCGCGAGGTGCTGCTGGATGCATTGCTCGGGCTTTAGGTGATGATTGACTCGGGGCATCTGATAAGGGTCGGTTTGGTATGCCTGCGGCGAACACTTATGGCAATTTTATCTCAGTTCCCGCTCCTTAATCTTCACTAGTATTATAAAGGCCTCATAAACCGTGCATAACCGTCCGGATTGTGAATAACTTCCCTGTAGGCTTTCACCTAACTCCAGGGGCTAAACCACCTACCCGATGTAGGGGAAACTTTTTGGAAAACCCAAATTTTAGCGCACGGCCCGAGAGGGAAATGCCATGGGCGTTTCGGGGGTGTACCTGGGGGTGCCTAGGTGGGGCAGGGGTCAGCCGGCCAGTTCTGGGAGCTTGTCGATAGCGGCGCGGACGTTGTTCCACTCGCCTTGGCTGTAGATGTTGTGAACGTCGGCGCTGGTGTGGCCGACGATCTGCATGCGAACGTCCTGGGCCACGCCCTTGGACTGCATGGTGGAGACGAGCGTGGTACGGAAGCTGTGGAAGCTCTTCTGGGGCTGGCGGCTCTTGCCGGTGGTCGAGCGCTGCGGATCGACGCCGGCTTTCTCCATGATCTCGATGAACTGAGTGCTGACTCCGGCTCGACCGCCCAGGTCTTTGCCGGCGAAGGAGGGCAGGACGTAGTCCGTCGCCTTGGCCTTGTTGAGCAGGCGCCACTCTTCGAGCCGCTCCTTGAGGGTGCGGTGGATCGCGATCTTGACCCAGCCCTTCCGGTTCTTGCCGGTCTTCTTCTGCTGGAAGGTGACCGAAGGTTCAGCTCCAAGGTCGAAGGACTCCCAGCGTAGGTCCAGGCAGTCGCCGATGCGACCGCCGGTGTAGAAGCCGAGGTGAACCAGGGTGCGCCATTCCTCATCCGGGCAGCTTTTCAGGATCTTGTTAACCTCTGGCACGGTGAAGGGGACCTTGGCCTTAGACTCGCCCTCAGGGGTCTCAATCGTGTCGACGGGGTTGATCGGGCAGAGCTGCTGATTCTTGGCCTTCTTGAAGATCATGCGCAGGACGACGATGCCTTGCCGGATCGTGGCAGGGGAGGTGCCGTCCGCGGCGCGTGCTTTGACGAAGGCCTGGACGTGGTCAGGCTTGATCTTGTCGATAGGCTGGCTGGCTGCCTTGCCTAGGTGGGCCAGGAACTTGCCCACGGTCGTCTTGTAGGACCGCAGGGTGCCCTCCTTCTTGTTGACCTCCTTGGCCTTCAGGAAGCCCTCGAAAAACTCCTTGGTGCTAGGGATGCCGATAGATTGACCGGTGACCAGTTCGCTGGCCTCCTGGGCATACTTGACCAGGGTACTGGCGATCAGGCCGTCGTTGCGCTTGGCCTTGAGGGCGATCCGTTCGAGCTCAATCATGACCTTCTTGGCCATGGCCTTGTCCGGTGTGCCGGTCGTCACGCGCTTATAGCGTCCGTCAGGCCCCTTGAACTTGGCGAACCAATTGTCCGACTCCGGCTGCTTGTAAATCCATCCCATATGGCCTCGGACTATGACCAAAAACTATGACCAGTCAAGGAGGTCCAAGGAAGGTCAGATTCGCGATTTTCCTAAGAAATAATGACAGGCGAAGTCCGTATTCAAATCGTGGGTTCGAATCCCATCCTCTCCGCCACTTTCTCATAAAAACACCTGAAAAAACCCGCTGAAATGCAGGTTTTTCTTTGGTGAATGACTCAAATCGGCCGTTAAATTGTCTGCAGTTTGGCTACAGAAAAACGTCCTCCTTCTCGTAAGTTGCAGAGCATGTGGAGATTAACCCTGCAGCTGAGCGATTTTAGCATCCCACGATTTGTCTACTTAACTCAGGATATATCCAGGTGTGAGAAGCGACGACCATGCTGTGTGAAGCTCTTGGTTCTGCTCCGCTTGACTTCCCTTGGTGCGGCGTAACTTTACCCAAAGTGAGCGCTGTCCGTTCCAGGTGGTTTGCCTTCCTCGCCGTGTTCCTCTGGGCCACGGCTGGGGCGCTCGCGACCGATCGCTGCGCCTGTGACGATGTCGCCTCTTCCTGTGAGCACGCTGGTAAGGCCTGCGCGCAGGACGATGGTTGCTCCGATTGCTTTAAGCCGGCTGCCTCCGCCGTCATTGCCGAGGATGTGGTGGCTCTGGCCCCCCAGGCCAAGCCGCAGGTGTTCCTGCCTGCGTATGCTGGCGGATCCGCGGGAGTTCGTCTCCGCTCGTACGACGCCGTCATCCGCTTTGAAAAGACAGCTTTATTCGTTCCGCTTCGTCCGCCTGCCTTGAGCGCGGGGACGATGTGCCTGCGGGTCTGATTCGGCGCTCAGTCGGCGGCATGTCCGCCCTTCATCCCTGCGTCTGCGACAGCCGTAGCGCATGACGTATCATGATGCTGTCGCCAAGGGGGCACCCTGGGCTCGCGCCCGCATGCATCCAAATCCATGACCTTTCCCCGTTTCATTTTCCTGATTCTCCTGTTTCCCGTTCTGTTGCGTGCGGCTGAGACTCCATCGCCGGCTCCGGTCGACGTGGCCGAACTGGTCCGCCAGGCGGTCGAGTCCAACCCGGAGCGCCAGGCCTATGTCGCCGCCTTGGCTGCCGAACGCGAGTCTGGTTCGGCTGCCTCATCCAACCCGGATCCGGTGCTGTCCCTTGAGG
>Ga0209599_10000375_pt1 | contig 30171 bp, 31 predicted proteins | sample Shrwel_input2_FT_FD_187534 | JGI IMG/M metagenome (GOLD analysis project Ga0209599, IMG submission 187534) | Subsurface microbial communities from deep shales in Ohio, USA - Utica-3 well 1 S input2 FT (SPAdes) (version 2) ...
AGCAGCGCCAGGCTGGCCACCGGCTGGCGGTAGCGGTCATACAGGCGGTAGTTGTAGACAAACATCCGCTCGGCAAATTCCGCCTGGGCGCTGCCCTGTACTTCCAGATGCACATACACCCAGCGCTCGCTGCCATCTTGCAGGGCCACCTTGGCCAGTTTATCGACAAAGCGCTTGCCCAATTCAGCATCCTGCACCACGGCGCGCAGTTCCTGATCGAGAAACTCATGACCACGCGCCCAGTTTATTTGCTGGCTGGCGTGGGGAAAGTAAAAGGCGATGAACTCGGGAAAGTAATGCTCGACGGCGTCTTTCCACGGGCTGTCGTAGTCGTCGGGGGTGTCCATGCGGGGCTTTCGGGCAGTGGTGACGCGCTCAGCATAGGACAGGATACGGGCATAAGCTATTCGGAGAAATACGCAATCGGGCGGCTGAACCGCCGCCCGCGCATACCAGCATTACTGGGCAAACACCCCGGCCAGGCTGTCCGCATCCAGCGCCCGATCCAGCCATAACTCCAACTCATCAATGCTGGCGGCTTGCAGGCGAGTGAGCACGTCTTCCGACAGCGGACCGAAGCGTTTTTGCAGTAGGCGACGCAGGGCGTAGGCTTCGCCCTCGGCACGTCCTTGGACTAGCCCCTGCTGCATGCCCTGCTGCATGCCTTGCTGCATTCCCTGCAGCAAGCCCTTTTCAATTCCAATCTGCTCCACAGAAGTCACGTAACGCATTTTTTCTTGCTCCTCAAGCACTTCGATATTGTGCCACAGCGACCGTTTCAACTGCTCCGGCAGCCGCATCATCCAGTCCAGCACGCTGAATAAATCAATCACCCGCTGTTTGTCCCAGCCACGCTGGTATAACAACTGCACCAGCTTCCACTTGGCGGCAAAGCGGGCGTTCATGTCCTGGCGGGTGGCCTGGGTCAGCAGGTGGGCCAGGGTGACCAGGGCAAAGGGGTTGGGGTTGCGGTACAGCGCGTCCTGATCTTGCCCGTAATCCAGCAGCTTGGCCGTGGGAAAATTCAGCACAATCGAACAGCCCAGCGCCTGATAGCCAAACTGGCCTGGCCGCCAATGGGGTGTGCCATCGGCCAGCAAGGCCAGGCTGGCGATGGGTTGCCGATAGCGGTCGTACAGCCGGTAATGGTAGACAAACATCCGCTCGGCAAATTCCGCCTGGGCGCTGCCCTGCACTTCCAGATGCACATACACCCAGCGCTCGCTGCCATCTTGCAGGGCCACCTTGGCCAGTTTATCGACAAAGCGTTTGCCCAGTTCAGCATCCTGCACCACGGCGCGCAGTTCCTGATCGAGAAATTCATGACCACGCGCCCAGTTTATTTGCTGGCTGGCATCGGGAAAGTAAAAGGCGATGAACTCGGGAAAGTAACGCTCAACGGCGTCTTTCCACGGGCTGTCGTAGTCGTCTGGGGTGTCCATGACCGGCTTTCGGCAGTAGCAAAACAGCCAGCATAGAACAGGATACGGGCATAAGCTATTCGGAGAAATACGCAACCAGGCGGCTGAACCGCCGCCCGCGCATACCAGCATTACTGGGCAAACACCCCGGCCAGACTGTCCGCATCCAGCGCCCGATCCAGCCACAGCTCCAACTCATCAATGCTGGCGGTTTGCAGGCGGGCGAGCACGTCTTCAGACAGCGGGCCAAAGCGTTTTTCCAGTAGGCGGCGCAGGGCGTAGGCTTCGCCCTTGGCGATGCCGCTTTGCTCGCCCTCCAGACGGCCCTGCAGCAAGCCCTTCTCAATCCCAATCTGCTCCACAGAAGTCACGTAACGCATTTTTTCTTGCTCCTCAAGCACTTCGATATTGTGCCACAGCGACTGTTTCAGGTGCTCCGGCAGTCGCATCATCCAGTCCAGCACGCTGAACAGGTCGATCACCTGCTGTTTGTCCCAGCCGCGCTGGTATAGCAACTGCACCAGCTTCCACTTGGCGGCAAAGCGGGCATTCATGTCCTGGCGGGTGGCCTGGGTCAGCAGGTGGGCCAGGGTCACCAGGGCGAACGGGTTCGGATTGGCGTACAACCCCGCTTGGTCTTGGGCGTAGTCCAGCAGTTTTGCCACGGGAAAGCATAACTCGTGCTTGCAGCCCAGTACGGCAAAGGCAAAACGGTCTGGCCGCCAGTTTGGGGTGGTGTCGGCCAGCAGCGCCAGGCTGGCCACCGGCTGGCGGTAGCGGTCATACAGGCGGTAGTTGTAGACAAACATCCGCTCGGCAAATTCCGCCTGGGCGCTGCCTTGCACTTCCAGGTGTATATACACCCAGCGCTCGCTGCCGTCTTGCAGGGCCACTTTGGCCAGTTTATCGACAAAGCGCTTGCCCAATTCAGCATCCTGCACCACGGCGCGCAGTTCCTGATCGAGAAACTCATGACCACGCGCCCAGTTTATTTGCTGGCTGGCGTAGGGAAAGTAAAAGGTGATGAACTCGGGAAAGTAATGCTCGACGGCGTCTTTCCACGGGCTGTCGTAGTCGTCGGGGGTGTCCATGGGGCTGAGCTCCGGCTATGGCGGAGCGGTGAGTATAGTATGTTTTAAGGTAATAAACGATGTTTTGTCTGTTGGGGGCGTCAAGGCGGAGTAGCATGATAATACTGTTTTAAAACAGTGTTTTGTATCTTTTTTTGGCGTGTACTGATACTGGGTTTCTTTGCCTTCTACGCTTGCTTGCCATGAGACATCGCCACGCAGAAGGTTACACCGCCCGTTGGGGCGGGCTTTCCGATGGGGCCTGTGCATTCCCCGCGTGTTCTGCCTACCTGCGCCCCGCCATCGCCAGCATGCCGGCCAGGCCCAGCGTCGCCAGCCCAAAGGTAACGTGCAGGCCTGCTGCCACCGCGTCGGGGTGCGCGTGGGTGAGGTCGCTTGTCCCGGTGCCCCAGGCAAACACCGCGCCCATCAGCGATGCGCCGCTCATCAGGCCCAGATTGCGTGCCACATTAAGCATGCCGGCCATTACGCCGCGTTGCGCTGCGGTGACGCGTTGCATCACGCTGGTGTTGTTGGCGGTTTGAAACAGCGCGTAGCCGGCGGTCATCAGCCCCATCGGGGCCAGGTAGGCGGCCACGCCGGTGGCCAGCGGCAGCAGCGACAAACCGCCTGCGCCCATCAGCAGGCTGGCCAGCCCCAGCAGCGCCATGCGCCGCGAGCCAAAGCGGTCTACCAGACGGCCTGCTGGCGCACTGGTCAGCGCGGCTACCAGCGGGCCAACCGCCACCACCAGACCAAGCTGCAGCGGCGGCAGGCCCAGGCCGTGCGCCAGATAAAACGGCCCCACCACCAGGGTGGCCATCATCACCGTGGACACCAGCACACTGCCAAGCAGCCCGCTGCGCAGGGCGGGATCACGCAGCAGGGGCAGCCGGATCAGTGGCGAGGCCACCCGGCCTTGCCGGTGGACAAACAGGCCGGCGCTGAGCAGCGCTGCCAGCAGCCAGGCCAGATTGCGCCGGTCCAGCTGGCCCTGGCCAAGCGTGGTGGCCTGCGCGTAGGCCACCAGTGCCAACGCCAGCAGCAGCGCCCCCAGGCTGTCGAACTGGCCGGCCAGCGGCTGGCGTGGCGCATTGGCCGGCAGGGTGCGGTAAGCCAGGCCCCAGGCCAGTGCGCCCAGCGGCACGGTCAGCCAGAACATGGCCGGCCAGCCAAACCCGGCAATCAAGGCTCCGCCCAGCAACGGGCCCAGCGCCGAGCCCACGGCAGACAGGCTGCCCAGCAGACCCATGGCGCGGCCTGTTTCGCTGGCACCGGCCAGCTCGCCCACACTGGCCAGCGTCAGTGCCATCATGCTGGCCGCGCCCAGCCCTTGCAGCGCCCGCGCCGCAATCAGCCAGCCGAGACTGGGGGCGACTGCGCACAGCGCCGATGCCAGGGTGAACACGGCAATGCCACCCAGCAGCAGGGTGCGCCGGCCCAGCAGGTCACCCAACCGGCCCGCGCTGACGCTCAGCGCAGTCAGGGTCAGCAGGTAGGCCAGCGTCACCCATTGCACTTGCTGAAACGAGGCGTGCAGCGCCTGTGCCAGCGCCGGCAGCCCCACATTGGCCATGCTGGTTCCCAGCGCCGCCAGCAGCATCGACAACGACAGGCTGACCAGCCCCCAGCGCTGTCGGGAGGGAGAGGCGGGGGGCGGAGGGGCGGTGGCAAGAAGGGCTGTCGGCGGTGTCATGTTCAACTCCTGGCGTGGGGGTTTTTCGAGTGGGAGGGGGCTCAGGCAGTCTAGGCGGCACGCCAGGCCGGCGGAAGACGCACGGATTGCACGGTATCCCTGCACGCCACGCCAGGTATGGGTGTGCTAGGGTGTGGGGATGAACCCGCCTGACCTGAACTTGCTGATCACCCTGGATGCCCTGCTGGCCGAAGGCAGCGTGGCGGGCGCGGCGCGGCGTTTGCAGCTGAGCCCGTCGGCGATGAGCCGGGCGCTGGCGCGGCTGCGCAAGGTGACCGGCGACCCGCTGCTGGTGCGCGCCGGACGCGGGCTGATACCCACGCCTCGGGCGCTGGCCTTGCGCGGGCCAGTGAGCCAGCTGGTGCAGGAGGCTCACAGCGTGCTGCGTCCGGCTGCTGCGCTGGCGCTGGGCGAGCTGACGCGCACCTTCACCTTGCGCGTCAGCGATGGCTTTGTGGATAACTTTGGCCCGGCGCTACTGGCCCATGTTGGCGCGCAGGCCCCTGGTGTGCGCTTGAGTTTTGTGCAAAAAACCGACAAGGACAGCGCGCCGCTGCGTGATGGCATGGCCGATCTGGAAACCGGCGTGATCGGCGCAGACACTGCACCAGAACTGCGCGTGCAGGCGCTGTTTCGCGACCGCTTTATCGGCGTGGTCCGCGCCGGTCATCCGCTGGCGGACTGTCTGGGTACTGCTGCGGCTTACTGCCAGGGCCGGCATATTGCCATCTCCCGGCGTGGGGTGGCGCACGGGCCGATTGACCGGGCTTTGCTCGCGCTGGGGCTGGAGCGGCAGATTGCCACGCTGGTCAGCGGTTTTGCCACTGCCCTGGCGCTGGCCCGCGCCAGTGAGCTGATTGCCAGCGTGCCAGAACGCCACACCAGTGCGCTGCGCGTGGGCATGCACAGCTTTGCCCTGCCATTTGCCGTGCCGGGGATCACCGTGTCCTTGTTGTGGCACCCCCGGATGGAAGGCGATGCGGCGCATCGCTGGCTGCGGGGATGTGTGCGGGCGGTGTGCGCGGATTCGCTATAATTCTGTTTCTTCTCTTTTTATTTTCCAGGTTGCCCCATGAGTCTGTTGCCGCATCAACTTGAACTGCTGTCCCCGGCCAAAACGGCTGATATTGGCCGCGAGGCCATCCTGCACGGGGCGGATGCGGTGTATATCGGCGGGCCAGGGTTTGGCGCGCGGCACAATGCCGGCAATTCGGTCAGCGAGATTGCCCAACTGGTGGAATTTGCCCACCGCTACCACGCGCGGATTTTTGTCACGCTGAATACCATTCTGCACGACGCCGAGCTGGAGCCGGCGCGGCAGCTGATTCACCAGTTTTACGATGCCGGGGTGGATGCACTGATTGTGCAGGATATGGGCATTCTGGAGCTGGACATTCCGCCCATTCAGCTGCACGCCTCGACTCAGTGCGACATCCGCAGCGCCGACAAGGCGCGTTTTTTGGCCGACGCCGGGCTGTCGCAACTGGTGCTGGCACGTGAGTTGTCGTTGCCGGACATCCGCAAGGTGGCCGAGCGGGTGGGTGGGGTGGCGACGATTGAATATTTCATCCACGGCGCGCTGTGTGTGGCGTTTTCCGGGCAGTGCTACATCAGCCACGCCGAAACCGGGCGCAGCGCCAATCGCGGCGACTGTTCGCAAGCCTGTCGTCTGCCGTACACGCTGGCCGACGAGCAGGGCCGGGTGGTGGCCTACGACAAGCATTTGCTGTCGATGAAGGACAATAACCAGAGCGACAACCTGGAAGCCTTGATCGACGCCGGGGTGCGTTCATTCAAGATCGAAGGCCGCTACAAGGATATGGACTATGTGAAGAACATCACCGCCCATTATCGCCTGCTGCTGGACGAGATTCTGACCCGCCGGCCTGAGCTGGCGCGCGCGTCCAGCGGGGTGTGCCATATTGGTTTTACCCCAGATCCGGACAAAACCTTTCACCGGGGCAGCACCGATTACTTTGCCACTGGCCGCAAAGACGATATTGGCGCGTTTGATTCGCCCAAATACGTTGGCCTGGCGCTGGGCCAGGTCAGCCGGGTGGGCAAGGATAGCTTCGAGCTGGTCAGCCGCGAGGCGCTGGCCAATGGCGATGGGCTGAACTTCATGAAAAAACGTGAGGTGATTGGCCTGCAGGCCAATACGGTGCAATGGCTGGGTGAGGATGACGAAGGCGGGCGCTGGCAGGTGACGCCCAACGACCCCGCCGTGCTGGCCAGCCTGAAGCCAGGGGTGGCCATCAGCCGCAACCGTGATCACAGCTGGGAACAGGCACTGAGCAAAAAATCCGCCGAGCGGCGCGTGGGTCTGAACCTGGTGCTGGCCGACAGCACTGACGGCCTGGTGCTGACGCTGACCGACGAAGACGGGCTGAGTGTCAGCCGCGAGATTGCCCTGACCCTGGAAGCCGCCCGCGATGGCGATAAGGCGCTGGCCAGTCTGCGCGAGCATTTGGGCAAGCTGGGCAATACCTTGTTTGTTGCCCGTGATATTCAGTTGCAACTGCGCCAGCCGTGGTTTATCCCCGCCTCTGTGCTCAATGGCCTGCGCCGCGATGCGGTGGCGGCGCTGGAGGCGTTGCGGGTCAGCAGCTGGCTACGCCCGCCGCGCAAAACGCCAATCGAGCCGCCGGCGCTTTATCCGGACAGCTCGCTCAGTTATCTGGCCAATGTGTATAACCACCTGGCCCGGCAGTTTTACACCCGTCACGGCGTCAGCCTGATCGACGCGGCTTACGAGGCGCACGAAGAGCCGGGTGAAGTCAGCCTGATGATCACCAAGCATTGCCTGCGGTTTTCGTTCAATTTGTGCCCCAAGCAGGCCAAGGGGGTGCAGGGGGTGATGGGCCAGGTGCGCGCCGACCCGATGGTGCTGAAAAACGGCAACGAAACCTACACGCTGAAATTTGAATGCCGGCCCTGTGAGATGCATGTGATGGGCAAAATGAAAAAAACCGTGTTCCAGTCGCCGCCGCCGGTGGCGGAGATGGCCCCGCTGGTGTTTCATCCACGCCAGCCATAAGCGCTGGCCCTTGCTGTGGACAAATTATCCACAGCGAAGGTAAGGTCTTATCTAGCCTGGGAAAACCTGATGCTGTGGGTAAGTTATCCACAATGCCACCGCCCCGGCCCTCTTGATGAGGGCCGGGGCGGTAGGCTTTCCGGGGTGGTGACTTGCGCTGGGGCTTACTGCTTGGCGGTTTCCGGCTTGGCAGCGTCCTTGGCCACTTCCGGCTTGGCCGCAGCTTTGTCAGCCTTCTTCACCGTCTTGGCTTGTACTTTCTTGTGGGCCTTGTGCGTGTCTTTCTTGGCTTCGGCCTTCACTTCCGGCTTGGCGGCATCTTTGGCGGCTTCCGGCTTGACAGCATCCTTGGCCGCTTCCGGCTTGGCCGCGCTGGTGGCGGTTACCGGCGCTGCCGCCGGCTTGACTTCGGCTTTCGGTGCGTCAGCGGCAAAGCCCACGGCGGCGGACAGGGTCAGGGTGGCGGCGATCAGGGTCTTCAGGGCGGTGTTCATGGTTGGCATCCTTTATTCTGGGTTCAAACAGCAGTCTGGGCGCCCCGGTGTCCGGGGATCACTGCGGGGTGCAGTCGATGAGTGAAGATTACCCCTCGCCTGTCGGGCCGTCTGTGAGTGCCTGGTGTCAGGATGTAACCGAATGTACTGGCTCAGATTTCCTTGCCCGCGCAGGGCTGCGCCTGGCGGCTGTTGTACGGTGTAGTGGTGTGTAGTCGATTGTAGTGGATTGATTTGATAGGGTAATGCGCCAGTCTGTCAGTGCTGGTGACTTGCCTGCATGGGCGTCTGGCGCGTGCCAGGCGTTGCCATGCAGCCCAACCCGTGTGCAGCTGTTGCGCATGTGATATCGCCATCAATCCACGCGGTTGAGTGCAAGATGGGCGGCGTTGCGTCTGGCTGGGGCCTGGTGTTGGGAAGGCGCTGTGCTGGTGTTGCCACCCGGCAGGACGCTGCGCGCATGGGCAACTGTGCGCAGGTGATGTGTTGAACGCATGGCTTTTTCTGTCTGAATCTCGGTTTCTGGTGGGTTGCGGTTGCCAGCCTGCCTGTCTGTCCAGGGCCTCCGCTGCATGGGGGTGACTGCGCGGCTGCGTGCGCGGTGTCTCTGGCGTGTTTTTGCCGCCTGCCAAAACGCTGTCTTCACAGCCAATCCGGTTTTACGTCCTTTGCATTCCCGCTTATTCACAGTGAATGGAGTGCGTGCTGTGTCGCCCACCCATGCGGTTATTGCCGTGGACGCATACGCCCAGGACAGCCCGGTTGTTGCCATGCTGGCGGGTTTGCCGTGGTTTGCCGGTTTGCCGCTGGCCTTGATCCAGCATATTGCCCGCCACGGCATGGAAAGACAGCTGGCCCCTCAGCAGGTGCTGTTTTTAAAGGACGAGCCAGATAGCTGCCTGGCGCTGGTGCTGTCCGGGCAGATCTACCATGTGCTGCATAACCAGGAAGGCCGCGAGCTGATCATCGACCGCAGCGCCGTGGGAGACTGGGTGGGAGAAAGCGCCTTGCTGGATGGCCAGGGCCGGCGGCCATGTACCACCATGGCCGATGATGCCGCGCGGGTGTGGCTGCTGTCTTCGGCGCAGTTTGGCCCTTTGCTGGCCGATGCCGAGTTTCTCAAACGCATGTTTGCGTCGGTGTGCCGGCGCATGCACGCGCACACCGAACATGTGGAAACCTTGTGCCTGCACCAGCTGGCTCCCCGGCTGGCGCGGCATTTGTTGCGCATGGTCAGCGAGCCGCCGCGCCCGGCAGCCGGCGTGCAGGGGGTGTGGTTGCATCCGCCCAAGCAAAGCGTGCTGGCGTCGATGATCAATGTCAGCCGACCCAAGCTGAATGCCCAGTTGCGCTGCTGGCAACGCAGCGGCCTGATTCACCACCAAGCCAATCAATTACAAATTCTCGATATGGATCGACTACGTAAAATTGCGTATGGTTTATCCGGTGTCTGAATGGGTGGGGTGAGTTTAAAAAACCATTTGGCAAAATATTTATCAAGATTAATTGTCAATTGTCACCTGGGTAACAGATGCTTTTGTCCTGAGTGAACACACTGGCCTTCCTTGCCAATTCAGGAGAGCCAGCATGGAACAGGACATGGACATCGCCTTGCCATCCATACCGATGGAGTTGCCCTTGGGTGGGCGGATACGGTTTGAACAGGCCTGGCGCAGCGTACACGCCGATCTGGGCCGGCGTGCGCGCCGACTCACCCGGGGCGATTACGATCGCGCCGAGGAGTTACTGTCGCGCACGGCGCTGAAAGCATTTTTGTATATCTGTCAGGCGTCCGAGCGGGTGCGCGATGCCGAAGGGTTTTTGTTTCTGGTGCTCAATCACACCTTTCTGGATAGTGCCCGGCGCAATACCCGTGAAGAAAAGGTGATTGATCCGTATGTGGATCTGGATACCGATTCGATTCATGCCGTGGCCTGCCCGTCGCCTTCGCCGTTGCAGGCCTTGCTGATGCAGGAACAGCTGGAGCAGGTGCGCCAGGCGCTGGAAACCCTGTCGCCCGAGCAGCAGCACTTGTTTGCGCTGAAGTTTGAGCATGAATGGCCCTATAGCCAGATTGCCAGCGAGCTGGGCATCAGCGAGGCGCTGGCGCGCAAGCGGGTGGAGTTGTTGCGCAAAAAATTGCAGGCGCAACTGCAACGGCATCCACAGTGAGCCAGACGCGCGGCCACAGGTTCACAGCCGCCGGGCAACGGCGTTCTGTGGCTGAGGCGGGCTTTCCGGTGGCCATTGGTGCCGGGCATGGCTGCGCTGTGTGATGTGGCGGTTTGATGACTTTACCCGTGATAAACCAAGGAGACTTGTATGGCAGATAGCACCCCCGTTAATTCGCAGATTACCGATGCGGTCACCCAGACCAATGTGAAAGTGGTGGCGGAAGCGCCGGCGCAGGCCATGGCGGCGCTGTATCAGGTGGCCAGCCATTCGGCTGGACTATCGTTGCAGAATGCGATTCATAGCCAGCAGGCGTTGAATCAGATTTCCAGCGCGGTGATTTCCAAGGCGGTCACCATGATTCTGTCGGTAGGGGAAAAGGGCAGCTGATTGGTGTGGTTGTGTGCCCGTTATCCGGATGGCGATGGGGTGAATCGCTTGCCGGATAACGGCCTGTCGGCCTGTGGCCGGCGGCGTGTCTGGCTGGTGCGCCCAAGGTGTGTGAAAGGGGTAAGCCGGCAATCACCTATGGAGTATCGCAAAAATGGGCCTTATGGACGTCATTAAAAAAACCCTGACTTCGGGCAGCAATCTGGCCGCCGCCAGTGGCGGTGGTGCAGGCGCTGCGCCCTCCACACCGACCCCGGCAGCTGAACCCAGCGCACCAGCGGCATCCCCGGCTGCCGCCACTGCGCCAGCGGCTGATCCGGCCGCTGCCGCTGCCAGCCCTGCGCCGGCCTCTGCGCCTGCCGCCGAGCCGCCGCCTGCCGCGGCTGCTGCGCCTGATCCGGCGACTGCGCCGCCAGCAGGCACGCCACCGCCCGCAGCGGCCACACCGCCCGCGTCGTCCGGCTCGAAAACCCCGCTGTCGGCGATGACCGCCACGCTGGGGCAGCCCACTGCCACACCGAATACCGATGCGCTGAACAGCCAGATTGTGCAGGCGGTGCAACTGACCAATGCCGAAACGGCGGCATATGCCCCCAGCCAGATTGCCGTGGCACCCAATATGATGATTGCCCAGGCTTCCGGCCTGGTGGCGCAGTCAGCGGCGGCGTATTTCGACGGGGCCAGCAAAATGGTGCTGGCCAGTAAAAGCGTGCTGCTGAAAGACATGACCGAGAAATTTGCTTCCGAAGACCTGAAAGGGGCGGCGGAGGATGCACTGGGTCTGCTGATTACCGATTTGCTGATGGGCACTGCGGCAGCCGTGGCCGCCGCCGCTGGCGCCATCGAAGCCGAATCGGCGCATTTTGCTTTGGACAAGATCGACCAGAGTATTGAGAAATACAACACCACATTGGCCAATCGATCCAGTTAATGCGTGCGGGATGGCTGCCGGCAACGGCAGTGATCGTGCGCGCCTGTCGGCAACCCTTCCCCGCCAGGGTTGAATTACGTGAAGTCTCAGGAGTTTATGATGAAAGAGCATGTTTCAGCCAAGGCCGTTTCTCACCCTCCCGTCAAGAATGTGCTGGTGCTGCAAGGCGGCGGCGCACTGGGCGCTTACCATATTGGTGCGTATGAGGCGCTGCATGAGCTGGGTTTCGAGCCCGATTGGGTGACCGGGATTTCCATTGGGGCGCTGAATGCGGCGGTGCTGGCCACCAACAAGCCGGAAGACCGGCTGCGCAAGATGACTGAATTCTGGAAGGATATTTCCCGTCCGGACGGCGCTGCCGCGCATTGCACCGGGCATTACCGCAGCCTGTACAACAAATCGGTGGTGGCCAAGTCGATGCTGCAGGGGTTGCCGAATTTCTGGACCCCCAGAGTGAATGTGATGATGGGCATGGGCGGGGCGGAGGTGCAGTTTTCCAAACCCACCGAAGCCAGCTACTACGACACCTCGCCGATGCTGGACACCCTGGCCAGACACTGCAATTTTGCCTGGCATCACCAGGGCCACGGTGCCCGGCTGAGTCTGGGCGCTACCCGGGTGGACACCGGCAAGCTGGAGTTCTTTGATTCGCTGCACACGCCGCTGCGCCCGGCGCACGCGCTGGCCAGCGGCTCGCTGCCGCCAGGGTTTCCGGCCACCGAGATTGACGGGCGCTTTTACTGGGATGGGGGCTGCGTAACCAATACCCCGCTGCAGGCCGTGCTGGACGACACCCACGAAACCGCTGATTTGCGCGTGTTCATGGTGGATTTGTGGGGGGCGCATGGCCAGGCCCCGGTGACCATGGACGGGGTGGCCTGGCGACAGAAGGAAATCCAGTACGCCAGCCGGATGGAGCAGCACAGCACGCTGCGCAAATACCAGAAGCTGTTTGGCCGCCTGCTGCATAGCCCGGAATGCGCGCCGGTGCATGATCTGCTGCATGGCTGGGCAGAAGAAGTGCTGGGTCGCCGGCTGCGCAATATCGATATCCACACCATTACCTATCGGCATACCGGGGAAGAAAGCTCGTTCAGCGATGCCGAATTCTCGGAAGGCTCGATCAAGCGCCGCCGCGAAATGGGCTATGTGGACATGCTGGCCAAGCTGGAGCAAGTGGCCAGTGCGGAAAAAATCGATATCCGCCCGACTCATCGCGACAGCCATCGGGTGACCTCCTGATCGGCTGCTGGTCTGTCATGCCATCGGTGTGATGGCAGGCCATTCTGGATAACTGCGATAAACCGGGTGGGGCGCAGTACGCCTGAGTCACTGCGCGTAACTGAATGATAGATTTTATCGTGGCATACTGACATGGCCTGTTACCGGTAGGCTGCCGATAACAGGCCATATTATATTCATTAGCCATGTCATTCAGGCTGGATGGCTATTGGGTACCCGCCTCTCGGCAGCCTGTCAGCGCCGCTCAGCTGGCATGAACGTCGTGGCGGCCCGTTTTCGCTGGTTTCCCGGTGTGATCTCTCTTGCAAAGGAAAAAACATGAGCATCAATCAACTCAGCTGCAGCCCGAATGGCCAGGCCCTGATTAAAAAATTTGAAGGCCTGCGCCTGACGGCATACCAGGATATGGTGGGGGTGTGGACCATCGGCTATGGCCACACTGGCCCGGATGTGAAACCGGGGCTGGTGATTGGCCAGCAACAGGCCGACCAACTGCTGATCAATGATCTGGTGCGCTTCAACAATGGCGTCAATGCGCTGGTGACGGTGAAGCTCAATCAAAACCAGTTTGATGCGCTGGTGAGCTTCTCCTACAACCTGGGCTTGGGCTCGCTGCAAAACTCCACCCTGCTGCGTTTGCTCAACGCCGGTAATTTCCAGGCCGCTGCCGACCAGTTTCCGCGCTGGGATCGCGCCGGCGGCAAGGAAGTGGCTGGCTTGCTGGCCCGTCGCAATGCGGAGCGTGCGCTGTTCCTGACCCCGGTGTAAGGGTTGGCTGGCATTGGCCATGTGTGCTGAAACCCCCTGCCTTGCCAGGGGGTTTTGCTTGTCCGGATGGCCCTGGCCATGGGAGAGATTTCACAGCCCGCCGGCCCAGGCGTTCCAGCAGTACGTTTACTGTATGGAGCCTGCTCATGACGATTACCCCGCGAATTCTGGTTGTTGACCGTGTCCCGGTGTTTGCCGCCGGGGTTGAAGCTGCGTTTGCCCGCATGGGGCATCCAGTGACGCTGGACCACCTGAAAACCCTGCCTGCCCTGGCGGATCTGCCGGCCACTCTGCCTGATGTGCTGTTGCTGGAAGCATCGTGGGGCGCGCAGGCCGAGCTGGAGCTGATTCGCCAGCTGCATCAGCGTCACCCGCAGATTCGCTGCATTGTCAGCGTGTGTGATGGCAAGGCCGGGCTGGCGGCAGCGGTGCGCCAGGCCGGTGGCAGCGGAGTGTTCAACAAGGCGCTGAACCCGCAGATGCTGGTGTCGCTGTGCCTGCAGGTGCTGCAGGAGGATTGTTTCATTCCCACCTCGATTGGCGAGGCTGGCCAGCAGGCGTCTGCGATGGGCGGGCCATCGCTGACTGCCCGCCAGCAGGAAATCCTCTGGCTGGTGGCCGAGGGGCAGTCCAACAAGCAGATTGCCCGTCGTCTGTCGGTGGCGGAAGGCACCATCAAAAACCAGCTCTACAGCATGTACCGGGTGCTGGGTGTCTCCAATCGCACCGAAGCATCCCGCTGGTGGCTGCACACCGCCCAGTAAGCCCTGGCCGGGCGGCCATGCGCGTGGCCGTCTGGCGTCATTTTGCTGATCAACCCAGACAAGGAGTCAACCCCGATGAGTAGCCCAGACCGTTCCCTGGATCCCAATCTGCAGCAGCTGGCCCAGAGCTGGCTTAACCGTCCGCTTACCCCGCAGGAGCTGGCCCGTTTGCAGGCCTTTCAGGCCGGGCAAACCACGCTCAGCCCCGGCCAGCAGGCCGGGGCCACGCTGAGCGCCAGCCGGGCCCAGACCGAAGCCAGTGTGCGTCAGGCGCTGGAGGCTATCCAGAACAACGCCAGCCAGGCCATGCAGGTGCAGGACAAGGAAGAGCAGGCCATTCTCAAGGTGGTGGAGGCCGCCCGCTCGCTGGCCGAGCTGCGGCCTGCCAGCCTGGCCCCGCTGGGGAGCGGGGTGGGTGCGGGCGGGCAGATGGCCTTGTCGCAGATTGCTGACCGGCTGGCCGGGCTGGCCAAGCAGGAGGTGGAGCGTTGTTTCAAGGAGTCATTTGGCCCGCTGCAAAACGCCTTGAGTGATGTCATCAACCGGCTGAACCAGCAACAGGCCAAAACCGAAGCCGCCATGGCCCAGCTGGCACCGGCCAATGCGCCTGTGCCGCAGGCTGTGGTGGCCACCGCGCCAGCCAGCGCTGCCGCGCCGAGTGTGATGGCAGACACTTCGATGACGCCATCGGCAGGTTGATGTTCACACCGGCCAACGCCTCGCGTTCTGTCCGGTGAGCACGGCATGTGTCGTGCCGCTACCTCTTTCTTAAGGAGATTTACAATGGCGCTTGATCAAATCACCGACGCAGTCACCCAGGTTAACGTCAAGGTGCTGGCTGAATCGCCGGCCATGGCCATGGGCTCGATCTACCAGACCATGGCGCATTCCACCGGCATCCTGTTTGAAAACGCCGTGTCGGCACAGCAACAGCAAAACACCCTGACCCAGGCGTCCACCAACCAGGGCGTGCTGCAAATCTACAGCATGGGCACCATGGCCGATGCTGCCGCCACCGAAAAAGTCAGCCAGGCTGGCGTGGCTGACAACCTGACCAGCCTGCTGACCGTGCTGCAATCGTTCAAGGGCTGATTGCGGCATCGCTGATCCGTTGCATCGCTGTTTTTTATTCCCGATAAAGGAGATTCATCATGGCAACATCTGATACCACGCCGCTCGCCGTCAACGCCCAAATCACCGATGCGGTGACCCAGACCAACGTCAAGGTGCTGGCTGAATCGCCGGCCATGGCCATGGGCTCGATCTACCAGACCATGGCGCATTCCACCGGCATCCTGTTCGAAAACGCCGTGTCGGCGCAGCAGCAGCAAAACACCCTGACCCAGGCCGCCACCAACCAGGGCGTGATGCAGATCTACAGCATGGACACCATGGCCGACGCTGCCGCCACCGAAAAAGTCAGCCAGGCTGGCGTGGCCGACAACCTGACCAGCCTGCTGACCGTGCTGCAGTCGTTCAAGTCTTGATCGTTTCGGGACCCATCAACTGATAAAGGACGTCAACGATGGCAGATGATGCTTCCACGCCGACGGTCAATGCGCAAATCACCGATGCGGTGACCCAGACCAACGTCAAGGTATTGGCGGAATCGCCAGCCATGGCCATGGGGTCGCTGTACCAGACCATGGCGCATTCCACCGGCATCCTGTTTGAAAACTCGGCATCGGCTCAGCAGCAGCAAAACACCCTGAGCCAGGCCGCAGCCAATCAGGGGGTGATCCAGCTGTACAGCATGGCCACCATGTCTGATGCGGCGGCAACCGAGAAAGTCAGCCAGGGTGGGGTCAGCGACAACCTGACCAGCCTGCTGACCGTGCTCAACGCGTTCCGTCGTTAAGCCGCAGTGGCTCCAGGCCCGGAGGGGGGGGTGTCCCTCTCCGGCTGGTTGCTGGTCTGCCTTCATTGTCTATTCGCGGCGTTCAGGCACGCGCACGGCTTGCCCGGCCTGATGACGCCATACGCTGTAGTGTATTTATTTTCAGGAGCATGAAATGGCTTTTCCGACGACTGTGAACAATCAGATTACCGATGCGGTGACCCAGGTGAATGTCAAGGTGCTGGCTGAGTCGCCGGCCATGGCCATGGGGTCGCTGTACCAGACCATGGCCCATTCCACTGGCATTCTGTTCCAGAATGCCGTGTCGGCACAGCAACAGCAAAATACCCTGAGCCAGGCTGCTGCCAATCAGGGTGTGATGCAGATTTACAGCATGAACACCATGGTGGCCGCAGGCGCTACCGAAAAAATGAGCCAGGCCGGCGTGGCCGACAACCTGACCAGCCTGCTGACCGTGTTGAAGTCGTTCAAGTCCTGATGGGTCGGGCGGCTTTTGGCCCGCCATGCAAACACCCCATGCGCCAATTGTGCATGGGGTGTTTGCATGGTGCCTACCACCACTGTCGTTCAGCTGGCCGGCTGTTCCAGCGCCATGCAGCGGTCCAGCGTCATGGCCATATAGCGGTAGCTGGTGCAAATGGCGGTGCGTATCGGGGTGACTTGCGCCGGATCTGGCTGGGTGCCCAGCAGGGTGCACATGATGTCCAGCGCTTCCCACGGGTGGGTGTCATCGTACTGGGCGTGCTGGCGCAGCCAGCGGGTGGCTTTCTTGCGCTCGGATTCGGCAAAGAGGTTGGCGTAAGTCGGGGTAGAGCACACCAGATTGGACCACTCGCCAGTGGCACCTTCAATGGCATAGTGGGTGGCGGCCACCGATATAGCCAGGGCTTCGCGTTCGCAGGTGCGCCAGCACCAGTGCGCCAGCGCGCTGGTGGCTGGGTCGTCGGTGCCGGCAATCAGCGCGTCGCGGCTGACATCGCTGGCTTCGGCCCAGTCCACCCAGTAGTCGGCATGGTGCTGTTCCACCCGCAGGTTGCGGATCAGCCAGGTGCGGGCCAGGTCTTCGCCGGGGTGACGGCCATAACGTACCTTGAGCAGGTTGAACGCCATGTATTGCGGAAACTGCTCGATCACCGGCCAGACGCCAATCAGAAAATGGCGCATGACCGGGTAGGGCAGGGTGGCGTCGCGCATGCGCTGGAACAGCACATGGCCGGTCACGCGGGCGCGGTCGGCGGCGCAGTCGTCCACCAGTTTCTGGGCCCATTCGGGGTAGCTGGACAGCTCCATCAGCGGGCCGGTGCGGTTATAGGGCGTGTTCATGGGGTCTCCTGGAGGTACAAAGGGCCACGGTCTTCACTGCTGTGTGGCAGGCGGCTGCCGGGCAGGTCGGAGTGGCGGGTCGTAAAAGGGTTGCGGGCGGGCAATGCCGTAACCTTGTGCATAGTTCACCCCGGTGCTGCGCAGCAGCTCCAGGGTGTCGCTGTCTTCCACGTATTCGGCAATGGTGTGCTTGCCCATGATGTTGGCAATGCGCTGGATCATTTCCACCATGGCGCGGTCAATCGGGTCGCGCACCATGTCCTTGACAAAGCTGCCGTCGATTTTCAGGTAGTTCACCGGCAGGTGCTTCAGGTAGGCAAACGACGACATGCCGGCACCAAAATCATCCAGGGCAAAATGGCAGCCCAGTGCGCGGAGTTCGCTGATCACATGGGCGGCGGTGGCCAGATTGGCAATCGCGCTGGTTTCGGTGACTTCAAAGCACAGGGTGTGGGTGGGCACCGGGCTGTGGCGCAGGGTGTCGCGCAGGAAGTTGAGGAATTGCTCATCGCCGATCGACGCGCCAGACAGATTGATGGCGCACATGCCCAGCGGAATGGCGTCTGGCAGGGCCTGGCGGGCGGCCAGGGCACCCAGGGTGGCGCTGACCACCCAGCGGTCAATCAGCGGCATCAGGTTGTAGCGTTCGGCGGCAGGAATGAAGGCAATTGGCGGCACCAGATCGCCCTGTTCGTCGCGCAGGCGCAGCAGCACTTCAAAATGCTCGCCCACCGATTGGGCTCCCAGCGGCAGGATGGTCTGTGCATACAGGCAGAAGCGGTTGTCTTCCAGCGCGCGGTGAATGCGGTGCACCCATTCCATTTCGTCGTAGCGTACCGACACTTCGCTGTCCTGTGGCCGGTAGAACTGCACCCGGTTGCGGCCTTTTTCCTTGGCCATATAGCACGCCACGTCGGCAGCGCGCAGCACTTCGGCCAGGGTGGCCGGATGGTGGTCCAGATGCACCAGGCCAATGCTGACGCTGACCGAAAACAACTGGCCACCCCAGGTGAAGTTCAGCTCCAGCACCCGTCGGCGCAGCGTTTCGGCCACTTCTTCGGCGCGCGCCGGGCTGCAGCGCGGCAGCAGCACGCCAAACTCATCCCCGCCCAGCCGGGCCAGCAGGTCCTGGGGGTCCAGCTGCTGCTGCAGGATGGCGCTGGTCTGGCGCAGCAGGGCATCGCCCGCCGCATGGCCGCAGGTGTCGTTGACGGTTTTGAACTGGTCCAGGTCCAGGTACATCAGCGCGTAGGCATCCTGCTCGGCGGTGGCCAGCGCGGCCAGCAGCCGGCGTTCAAATTCGCGACGGTTATATAGCCCGGTCAGCATGTCGTGGCTGGCCTGCCAGGACAGGCTGGCCAGGTATTGCTGTTCGCGGGTCATGTCGTGCAGCACCAGCACTTGCCCCTGCAACTGGCCGGCATGGCTGTGGATGGCGGTGTGGGTCATGTCCACCGCCACTTCATTGCCATCTGGCTGAATCAGCAGCAGGTTGCGCTGTGTCTGGCTGCCGATGCCGGGCGGCAGCGCTTGCTGGGCCAGGGTGTGCAGCGCAATCTCGCTATGCCGGCGCTGGGCTTCAATCAGGCGGAACAGGCTGGACAAAGGCTTGCCCCTGGCCAGAACCAGGCTGCAGTCCAGCAACTGCTCGGCGCTGGGGTTCATGTATTCCACATGGTCTTGTGCATCGGTGGTGATCACCGCCTCGCCAATGGCGGCCAGGGTGGCTTCGGCGCGTTCCTTTTCGGTGTACAGGTCGGCTTCGGCCTGCTTGCGGTCGGTGACATCGGTCAGCGAGCCAGACATCCGTTGCGGCGCACCTTCGGCATTGCGCAAGACCCGGCCACGCGCCCGGTACCAGCGGTAGTCGCCCGCGCGGGTGCGCAGACGGTATTCCACGTCGTAGTGGGCTTCATCAGCCAGATGGCGACGCAGGGCATCCAGTGCCCGGTCGCGGTCTTCCGGGTGCAGCCGGGCGGTCAGGGTGGCAAAGTCCACGCTGGGGTCGTCGGCGCTGAAGCCAAGCAGCTCTTTGTAACGCGGCGAAAAATACACCGCCCCTGTGCGCATGTCCCAGTCCCAGATGCCGTCATTGCTGCCTTGCACTGCCAGTTTGAAGCGTTCTTCGCTTTGCCTGAGCGCCAGCGCGTAGTTTTCACTCTGTGCCAGCAGCTTGCTGGTGCGCCACAAGGCCAGCCCGACCAGGGTGATGCCGGCAAACAGATGGGTGAGCAGCAGGATGTTTTCCACCCGGCGGGCCAGGTCGCTGAGCGAACGGGAAAATGCCTTGGTCAGCGGGGTGATCTGGTCGTTGACCCGGTAGATGTGCTGGCGCAAGGCGTGCTGCTTGGCCGGGGTCAGGCTGCTGTTGCGGTAGCCATCGTTCAGGCGCAGTGCCACCACGGCCAGTTCATCCATCAGCCGGTCGCCCTCCTGCCATAGCCGGGTGATGTGGGTAATGTCGTCATCATTGCGGAACTCGACAAACAGCCAGATCAGGCTGTCGATGTCGTGCGGGGCGTTGCCGCCGGCCAGAAAGCCATCCCGCGCTTGTTCACGGTTGGGGGTGGCCTGGTCCAGCGCTTCCCGTGCCTGGCGGTCGCCGTTGGTGATGGCCAGGGCGCTCTGGTAGCGCTGGAAATCGGCAATGTCGCCGCCGTCGGCGTAGCGGTACAGCGCATGAATGGCGTCTTTTTGCGCTTTGGACCACAGGCTTTCCCCGCCAACGTAGGCGCGCACGGCAGACAGGATGTTCAGGCTGAACACGCCAAGGGCCACTTGCAGAATGACGGTCAGGACAAAAGGCCAGACCAGCTTGAGCAGGCGGTGATGTGAGTAAAACCAGGTCAGTTTCATGCCATTTCCTTACCTGTAGGGTGCGCCGCCTGCAAGGCGACGCACCAACCCCCCGCACCACTGCCAAGCACAGGCCAAGCTGGGGCTGTCAGTCTGCCGCAGGGCCGGTATCACGGCACAATCGGACCAAAATCGCCATGACTTTTCAGTGGGCTGGCGCAGGGTGCGGTTTGGCATGCTGGTAGCAGGCGGGTCAGGCTGTGGATCGGTTCAACTGAAAAGCATAATGTGTCGTTGTCATTGCTGTATAGGTATAGCGCTGATCGTGGCCAAGTCAACCACAGGAATGATTCAATTGTTGTATTTATACGACATTTTGCCGGACAAAAAACGGCCCCGCGTCAGGCGGGGCCGGGGAAAAGGATCTGCTGGGGGCAGAACCGAGGGAAGCGGTAGAGCGGGTCTGGGGCGCGCGGATGAGGCGGGAAGTCCCCGATCAAGACAGGCGCGGGGTCAGTTGCGCCGGACGGGCCGGTTGGCGGGCCGGCTGGCCGTAGCGGGCAATCGACAGGCCTTCGGTGCTGATATCCGGCGTGCGCTGGGTCACCAGGTCGGCGAGCAATTTGCCCGAGCCAGCGCTCATGGTCCAGCCCAGGGTGCCGTGGCCGGTGTTCAGCGACAGGTTGGTAAAGCGCGTGCCGCCAATGACGGGTGTGCCATCCGGGGTCATCGGGCGCAGGCCGGTCCAGAATTCTGCCGCCGGGATATTGCCGCCATCGGGGAACAGATCGCCCACCACCATTTCCAGCGTGGCGCGGCGTTGCGGGTTGAGCGACAGATCAAACCCGGCCAGCTCGGCCATGCCGCCCACGCGGATGCGGTTGTCAAAGCGGGTGATTGCCACTTTGTAGGTTTCATCCATCACCGTGGACACCGGCGCGGCGTCGGCGTGGGTAATCGGCACGGTCAGCGAATAGCCCTTGACCGGGTAAACCGGGATATCAATGGCCAGGGTTTTCAGCAGCGCACGCGAGTAGCTGCCCAGGGCCAGCACATAGTGGTCGGCCTGCAGGGTTTCGCCACCGCAGCGCACGCCGGCAATCCGGTCGCCATCAGTCAGCAGGGCATCAATCGGGGTGTTCCAGCGGAACTGCACGCCCAGCCCGGCAGCGAGTTTGGCCAATTGTTCGGTAAACAGCTGGCAGTCGCCGGTTTCGTCGTTGGGCAGCTGCAGCGCGCCCACCAGCTTGTCCTGCACGCGGGCCAGTGCCGGTTCGGTGGCGACAATCTCGGCCCGGTTCATCACCTTGAACGGCACGCCGCATTCCTTCAGCACGGCAATGTCCTTGGCCATGGCATCCAGCTGGGCCTGGGTGCGGAACACCTGCAGCGTGCCTTGCTGGCGGCCTTCGTAGGCAATGCCGGTATCGGCGCGCAATGCCTTGATGCAGTCGCGGCTGTACTCGGCCAGGCGCATCATGCGCGCCTTGTTCACCGCGTAGCTTTTTTCGTTGCAGTTGGACAGCATCTTGGCCACCCATTGCCACTGGTACAGGCTGCCGTCCATGCGGATGGCCAGCGGGGCATGTTTCTGGAACAGCCACTTCAGCGCTTTCAGCGGAATGCCAGGCGCGGCCCAGGGGGCAGAATAGCCGGGAGAAATTTGTCCGGCATTGGCAAAGCTGGTTTCCAGCGCCGGGCCGGCCTGACGTTCGATCACCGTCACTTCGCAGCCCGCTTTGGCCAGATAGTAGGCGCTGGCCACACCGATTACACCACCACCCAGAATCACGACTTTCATGGGGACATCCTCCGTCTATGCAGCGCTGGCTTGGGTTGCGGGGCGGGCACTGGTCTGGTGCGTTGCCGGGCACTGCGGAAATCAGGTCAAGTAAAAGGCGCTTGAAGCGCCAGTGATTTGCGTTAGTATAGGAAGCAATGGCCGGTGAATTTCACCAAAGAATCGAGAAGGCCAGTGAAGGCAATGTGTGTTTTTTGAAAAAAGCAGGGAAACATGAGAACCCGTTATCAGGGCTTTAAAGAGCTCGACCGCATCGACCGGCGCATCCTGGATATTTTGCAAAGTGATGGCCGGATTTCCATGACTGACCTGGCCGAACGGGTGGGCTTGTCGGCCACCCCGTGCACCGAACGGGTGCGCCGGCTGGAAAAAGCCGGGGTGATCCAGGGTTATTACGCCCGGCTTGATCCCAAGGCGATGGACTTGCCACTGCTGGTGTTTGTCGAGATCAAGCTGTCGACCAAATCCGGCGAGATTTTTGAAGCCTTCCGCCGCGAAGTGCTGACCCTGCCGCATGTGCTCGATTGCCATCTGGTGTCTGGCGACTTTGATTATCTGATCAAGGCCAGAATTCCCGACATGTCCCTGTATCGGCAATTGCTTGGTGATATTCTGCTGAAACTGCCCTGCGCCAACGAATCGCGCAGCTATGTGGTGATGGAAGAAGTGAAGGAAACCCTGGAACTGCCGGTGAGCCTATGAAACCGATTGCCTGCATTGACCCTGCCCACCGTCCGGACTGGGATATTTTTTGCACCGTGGTGGATAACTTCGGTGATATCGGCGTGTGCTGGCGTCTGGCCCGGCAACTGCAGCACGAGGCAGGTCATGCGGTACGGCTGTGGGTGGACGATCTGGCCAGCTTTGCCGCCTTGTGCCCGGCAGTGGACCGCACGCTGGCACAGCAGACGGTGCAAGGGGTGCAGGTGCGCCACTGGCCGGCTGACTGGAGCACGCTGGAAGAGGTGATCCCTGCACGGCGGGTGGTAGAGGCATTTGCCTGCAATCTGCCTGATGCCTTTGTCCAGGCCATGGCCGCCAGCGATGCGGTGCCGGCGTGGATCAACCTGGAGTACCTCAGCGCCGAGCGCTGGGTGGGTGACTGTCACGGCATGCCATCGCCCCACCCCAGCTTGCCTTTGCGCAAGTATTTTTTCTTTCCCGGCTTTCGTGACAATACCGGCGGCGTGCTGGGCGAGGCGGATCTCTCTGCCCGGCGTGATGCGCTCCAGCACGACCCCGCCCGCCGTCAGGCGGCCTGGGCCGCGCTGGGGCTGACACCGCCGCCAGACGGCACGCTATGTGTTTCGCTGTTTTGCTATGGTGGCGAGCGGGTGGGCGACTGGCTGACAGCGCTGGCCGACCAGGGCCAGCCGGTGCGCGTGGTGGTGCCGGAAGGGCTGGGCGCGGCAGAGGCGGCGCATTGGTGCGGACAATGGCCATCGCCTGGCTGGCAGGGGCAGCGCGGCTGTGTCAGTGTGGTGAGTGTGCCGTTCATGGCCCAGGAGCAGTACGACAGCCTGTTGTGGCTGTGCGACATCAATCTGGTGCGTGGCGAGGATTCGTTTGTGCGCGCCCAGTGGGCGGCGCTGCCGTTTGTCTGGCATATCTACCCGCAGGATGATTCGGCCCATCTGGACAAGCTGCGGGCGTTTCTCACCCTTTATCAGGCCGAACTGCCTGCCGAAGCAGCGGCGGCGCTGACCGATTTCTGGCTGGCGTGGAATCACGGCGTGGGCATCGAGCCGGCCTGGCGGGGCTTGATGGCACAGCGTTTGGCCCTGGCCCGCCATGCCCGTGGCTGGGCTGCGCAGCTGGCCCGACGCGGCGGGCTGGCAGCCAATCTGGCGCGTTTTTGCGAAAGTCTTTTATAATCACGCGTTTTCGCTAATCAGCAGCCCGACGCGGGCTGCTTACTTCAGAACTGCAAACAGGATATTTGATGAAAACCGCTCAGGAACTCCGCGCTGGTAACGTGTTCATGCTGGACGGCCAGCCGATGGTCGTGCAAAAGACCGAGTACAACAAGTCCGGTCGTAACGCCGCCGTGGTGAAGATGAAAATGAAGAGCCTGCTGTCGGGCTCGGCCAGCGAAGCTGTGTACAAGGCTGACGAAAAGTTTGACGTGGTGGTGCTGGACCGCAAGGAATGCACCTACTCTTACTTTGCTGACCCGATGTATGTGTTCATGGACACCGAGTTCAACCAGTACGAAGTTGAAGCCGACAATATGTCCGACGTGCTGAACTATCTGGAAGACGGCATGGAAGATCAGTGCGAAGTCACCTTCTATGATGGCAAGGCCATTTCTGTTGAACTGCCGACCACCATCGTGCGTGAAGTGATCTACACCGAGCCGGCTGTGCGCGGCGATACCTCGGGCAAGGTGATGAAGCCGGGCCGCCTGAAAAATGGCCACGAACTGCCGGTGGCTGCCTTTATCGATATCGGCGACAAGATCGAAATCGACACCCGCACCGGTGAGTTCAAGAAGCGCGCCTGATGTTGGCCCGCTGAACCCGGTCAACCCTGCTGCGGCAGGGTTTTTTCATGCCTGATACGCAAGCGGGGTGGCCGTAAGAATTGATAAATATCAACATCTTGTCGGGTATTTTCCATTATGCTTCGTAGATTAATTTTGGGAGCACCTATTATGGATCACATCCGGATTGGCATTATCGGCGCTGGCGAAACCGGAACGCCACTGCTGGCCCGCTTGTTTGAGGCACCTTTTGTGCAGGTGGTGGGCGTGGCCGATCTCGACCTGTCGCAACCAGGCATCTCGCTGGCCCGTGGCCATGGCGTGATGGTCACCTCGGATTTCATGGATCTGGCCCGACTGGGCGACGGCGTGGACATCCTGATTGATGTCACCGGCGTGCCGGTGGTGCGCGAAAGTTTGCGCCGCCATATGCAGGATACCGGCAACGAACATACGCTGATCATGCATGAACGGATTGCCATCCTGCTGATGTCGCTGTTTGCTGGCCGCCTGGTGCAGGGCAAGCACGACGATCTGGAATACCATTAAGTAAGCGCCGCAACCCCCTTCCTGGCATTGTTGTGCTGTCTTTCGGCAGCACAACAATGCCAGGACCCGCCAAGCTGGGGGGGCGCTAAGGACGCGCTGATTGATTCAGAAAAATCGTTTTTGTCAAAAGCAAAACCCAGCAAAATCAAACCCCTGGATTCCCGCCTTCGCGGGAATGACGATTTTTTCAGCGTATCTCTAAGCCATGCCGGGGTGCGTCATCCCTACGGGGCGACGCACCTGCCCGTGCTTGGCGGATCAGGCTGCCGTCATCTGGTCGTAAGCCTGCATGGCATGGGCGGCGTACATCAGCGACGGCCCACCGCCCATATACACCGCCATCCCCAGTGTTTCTTCAATTTCCGCCTTGCTGGCACCCAGCTTCAGCAGTGCCTGCATATGAAAGCCGATGCAGCCATCACAGCGCACGGCCACGCCAATCGCCAGGGCGATCAATTCCTTGGTTTTCTTGTCCAGCGCGCCATCCTGGGTAGCGGCATGCGCCAGCGCACCAAAGCCCTTCATCACTTCGGGAATGTCCTGACGCAGGCCGGCCATGCTGCTGCTGATGCCCTGGGTGAGTTCGCGGTAGTTCGGCATGGTTATTTCCTTTGTTTAAAACTAAATTAGAAAAATACGAAATAAAAAGCAAAAAATTTACGCCTTGTCTGGGCAGAAGGCGGTTTGCAACACGCGTAGCACGTCCACCGCTGCCGAAGGTGCCAGCGAATAGTGAATGGTCTGGGCGGTTTTGCGTGCGCTGATCAATCCTTCACTGCGCAGCACGGCCAGGTGCTGGGAAAACGCTGACTGCGACAGTTCGGAGCGCTGCCACAATTCACCTGCGGTACGCTCACCTTCCAGCAGATGGCACAAAATCATCAGCCGTTCTTCATGTGCCAGGGCTTTCAGAAACTGGGCCGCCGCGTGGGCATGAGGGCGCATCTCTGTGCTCAGCATGTTTTCCATTTTTCTAATTTAGTCCTTTGCGAAATAAAGCGCAAGTCCGGCAAACCGGGCATGCCGCACAATATTCTCCTCTTGCCTGCCGCGATGGGGCCGGGTGTCGCTGGCCAAGGCAAGAGGTGTCGCCGGTTAGTGTAAGCGATCCTGGTAGGTGTCACATGCAATCCCATGAATTTGCAAAATGGCTTCCAGTTCAGCCAGCGCAGCTTCGCGGTTGGGGGCAATATCTGGTGTCATCAGCCAGGCAAAGCTGGTTTCCACTGTGTCGTTGTCCTGTTCGTCCACCCCTTGTAGCTTGAGCTGAAAGGCACCCTGGGCTGGCATCAGTTCGATATGGGCGTGGACATTGGCCAGGCCAATGCGTTTGTCCAGCAGGGTGGAGGTAAACGCCAGCCGCTGCTGGTTGGAGGCGCGGGTGCCGGTGGTCAGGCTGCGCCACAACGGTTCCGGCATAAAGAGCGTGGCTTCGGCGTAGTCGATATATTCGCCCAGCGCCGCTTCAATCACCGGCATCAGCGCGTCCAGCACGGGTTTAGGTTCGGTCAGCAGGGTGGTGTCCAGCGAGTCATGCTCGACGGCAAACACAATCCAGTTCAGCGTCATGCGTGGCACAAAGCGCTGCTTGCCTTCCTGGTAGGCACTGCGCATCGCGGTAATGTCGCCGGGAATATAGGCTTCGCCGGCGTCCAGCATGCCGGCTAACTGGCTGAGCACCTGGCAGCCGGAGGCGTACAGCATGTCCGGGGTAAACAGGGTGGGCGAGACATGCAGACCCTTGCCATACGGAATGCCCAGGGTTTTTTGCAGCACCAGCTCCAGCTCGGCCAGACGCGGAAAGAACCAGCAGTCGCCAGCGTGATTGGTGTTGTACAGCAGCGGCATTGCCCACAGTTCATAAGGGATGAATGACCCATCCGGTCGGGCCACTTCTGGCTGGGCAATCAGCGCCCTGGCGGTGTCAATCAGGCGTTCGCGTGCAGCGGGGGCATCATGCAGGGCAAACAGCGCTTCGGCCAGCACTCTGGGGTCGCCGGCGTGCAGCGCGGTGTGGGTGTGGGCAATCAGCTGCGGTGCCCGTTCCTGGGTGTCCAGCGCATCGCGTGCGGCACGCGCCAGTTCGGCCACGGCTTGCAGGCGGGCGTTGTCTTCCAGTTGTACCGGATCAAGCTGGCGTGGGCGACGGCCATATTCGTTCAGTTCCGGCGGGTTTTTCTTGTAGGCTTCGTCAATGGCCCAGTACGCCGCCACGGCTTCATCGCAGATTTTTTGCAGCTTGCCTGCGGTGGGTTCGCTGTCGCCTTCGCCGAGAAACACAAAGTCGGTCATCGCCAGCCCGTCGTTGCAGGTGTAGTAGCTGACGTTCTCTTCCGGATCAAACAGCATGGCGCTGGCAAAGCCTTCGGCGTCGGCACCGTCAAACGGAATGGCGCGATGCATCAGCCGGCAGACAAAGCTGGGTTGCTCGGTATGCACCAGATATTCGTACTCTTCGATACCATGCTGATCGATGGCATCACCAAAAATAAAGCGGTTGGGCAGAAAGGGATCTCCCTTTAGCCGCGAACGGGGTGACAACGGTTTCATGGTCTGCAATCACGGGCGCTCTGCCGGATGGGCAGGGGGCAATGAAAAGGATTCAGGACGCGCATCCGGGGATGTGCCATCCTGGCTTGGCCGACTGAATTATACGCATGCCGCCGGGCGAGCGTCGTTAGCGATCGTGTCAGGCAGGGTGGCTGAAGTTGGCCCGGTTGGGGCCGGCATTCCCGGCTGGGTTGATCCATGTCAAACGTGACCGACATCCGTCTGTTTAAGCTGGACTCAGTTGCACACAACAATACAGGAGGAGTCCCGCATGCATATTGATCATCACCCGCTGGTTGCCGAGTTTCCCACTTTCAAGCATGTGATTCATTCACTCAAGCAGAGCGATGCGCACTTTGCCCGCCTGTTCCAGGCTTATGAAGTCGCCGACAAGGCGGTGGTCCGGGTGGAAAATGGCTCGGAAGTGATGTCCGACCTCGCGCTGGAAGATCTGAAAAAGCAACGGCTGTCGCTGAAGGACCAACTCTACCAAATGATGCAGGCCGCAGACTTTGCTGTCTGAGGCAGGATGGCCGGGCATCTTGTAATCTGCCTGAGTGTCTGCATATCCTCAAAGCTGCCGGCGTTGTGCTGGCAGCTTTTTGTTTTTCTCCAAAGGCGCTGTGCCATGCAACAATTTGATGGAACCACCATCCTCTCGGTGCGCCGGGGTCAACAAGTCGCCCTGGGGGGCGATGGTCAGGTGACTCTGGGCAATATTGTCATCAAATCGACCGCGCGCAAGGTGCGCCGTCTCCATAACGACCAGGTGCTGGCCGGCTTTGCCGGCGGCACTGCCGATGCCTTCACCCTGATTGAGCGGTTTGAAGCCAAGCTGCAAAAATACCAGGGCAATCTGCTGATTTCCGCCATCGAACTGGCCAAGGACTGGCGCAGCGACCGTGCCCTGCGCCGGCTGGAAGCCATGCTGGCGGTGGCTGACCGTGAACGCACGCTGGTGATTACCGGCAATGGCGACGTGCTCGAACCTGAATATGGCATTGCCGCAATTGGCTCTGGTGGCGCGTTTGCCCAGTCGGCGGCGCGTGCCTTATATGAGAACACCGAACTGGCCCCGGCAGATATCGTCAAGAAGGCGCTGACCATCGCTGGCGATATCTGCATCTATACTAATCAGAATCACGTCATCGAAACTTTGGGCTAAGTGTGGTGCTCAGGTAAGGTGTGTCGGGGGGCTCTGCTTGCCGGGTGGCGGGCATGAGTGTTCCGGCCTTAGCCTGCCGTTGCCACACCCAGCCAGGATCTGAACCCATGTCCGAACAAATGACCCCCCAGGAAATTGTCCACGAGCTGGACAAACATATTATTGGTCAGGCTGCTGCCAAGCGCGCCGTGGCCATTGCCCTGCGCAACCGCTGGCGTCGCCAGCAGGTGGCCGAGCCGCTGAAAACCGAAATTACCCCGAAGAACATCCTGATGATCGGCCCGACCGGGGTGGGCAAAACCGAAATCGCCCGCCGCCTGGCCCGTTTGGCCAACGCACCCTTCATTAAAGTGGAAGCCACCAAATTTACCGAAGTGGGCTATGTGGGGCGTGACGTGGACAGCATTATTCGCGACCTGGCCGAAGTGGCGGTCAAGCAGGCACGCGAAGACGCCATCCGCAAAAACCGCCATCGCGCCGAAGACGCTGCCGAAGAACGGATTCTGGATGCCCTGTTGCCGGCAGCCCGCCCGGTTGCGGGTTTTGCCCAGGAGCCGGCGGCCGAGCACAGCGATACCCGGCAGAAGTTTCGCAAGATGCTGCGCGAGGGCAAGCTGGACGACAAGGACATCGAGATCGACGTGGCCCAGACCAGCGCCCATGTGGAAATGATTGCTCCGCCGGGGATGGAAGAACTTACCCAGCAGATTCAGGGCATGTTCGCCAATCTGGGCAACAGCCAGAAAAAATCGCGCAAGATGAAAATTGCCGAGGCGCTCAAGCTGATTACTGATGAAGAGGCGGCCAAGTTCGTCAACGAAGACGACACCAAGCAGGATGCGCTGCGCAATGTCGAGCAGAACGGCATCGTCTTTATTGATGAAATCGACAAGGTGACCGCACGCGGCGAAACTTCCGGCTCGGATGTTTCGCGTGCAGGCGTGCAGCGCGACCTGCTGCCGCTGGTGGAAGGCACCACCGTATCGACCAAGTTCGGCATGGTCAAAACTGACCATATCCTCTTTATTGCCTCCGGGGCCTTCCATCTGTCCAAACCGTCAGACCTGGTGCCCGAACTGCAAGGCCGTTTTCCGATCCGGGTTGAGCTGTCGGCGCTGTCGGTGGACGACTTTGTGGAAATCCTCACCAACACCGATGCCTGCCTGACCCGTCAGTACCAGGCGCTGTTGGCCACCGAAGGCACCGAGCTGGTGTTTACCGATACCGGCATTCGCCGCATGGCCGAGATTGCCTGGCAGGTTAACGAGAAGATGGAAAACATCGGTGCCCGTCGTTTGCACACGGTAATGGAGAAGCTGCTGGAAGAGCTGTCGTTTGCCGCCCGCAGCGAGCAAGTGGAGATCGACGCTGACTATGTGGACAGCAAACTGGCGCAATTGGCCCAGCGTGAAGACCTGGCGCGCTACGTTTTGTAGCCTGATTGGTTGGATGATCCAGTAAAAAACGCCCGATCGGGCGTTTTTTACTGGATGCGTGACAAAAATCCAACGTTTCAGCCGTGGTGTGAAGCCGGCGTGACAGCGATTTTGCGAAGGTGTGAAACTTTTTTGCGATTTTTTGTAAAAAGTTTTCCGTGTGATTTCAGCGGTTTATCGTGTTTTTCACGGTTTTGCACAAAAAAGTGTGTTTTGGGGTGTTGAC
>Ga0209599_10000377_pt1 | contig 30029 bp, 24 predicted proteins | sample Shrwel_input2_FT_FD_187534 | JGI IMG/M metagenome (GOLD analysis project Ga0209599, IMG submission 187534) | Subsurface microbial communities from deep shales in Ohio, USA - Utica-3 well 1 S input2 FT (SPAdes) (version 2) ...
AGATATTGTTCTAAGCTATATTCTTCGGGACGGCTGTGGTCAAAACGTGATTGATAATGATTAAACAAACTCATGGCAAACCCCTTACTGTTAGCTCTAAAAAGTGCTTTGCTTTTGAGGGCTATTGATACGAGTGTAATACACCATATCTTCACCCTAAATTTAGCTTAGACGCTTCATTTAAAAATTGCCTGATATTTTTTTGAGGTTTTTGTATATTAAACAGCAACCCTAAAAAATATATGCAGTGTTTGTGCCAATGATGAGGTTTTTATTTGAATGTTAGGGTTTTGGTGAAAAATAAGCGATAACCGCCTAAGTCCTAAGGTGTCTGATGTTGCGTTATTTCTTGGTTATGCTTAGATAATGATTACTTAAATGCTGCTTTGGTTTGTAAATTATATTATTCCAAACCGCAGTCAGTACAGGCTTGAGTGGCACTAAAAAACTGTCCATCATCTAAGCGATAAGCCAATAATTTGCCACCCCAGACGCAGCCGCCATCTAAAGCAATAATGGGAGCTTGAGGGCCATTTCCTTCTAAAGCCGCCCAATGACCAAACAAAATACGTGTGTTTTTAATGCTAGGGTTAGGCAAGTTAAACCACGGATAATAACCATCAGGCAAGTCATTTAGGCCTTCTTTGTGGCTAAACTCTAACTCCCCTGCAAAGTCACATAAACGCATCCGTGTTAAATAATTGGTAATCACGCGCCAGCGTTTTGTGCCGCGTAAATGCTCATGCCACAGCGCGGGTGAATTGCCATACATTCCACTTAAAAACTGATGCAATTGTTGGTCATGTTGTAATACGTTAGATACTTCGGCAGACAACACACGTGCTTGTTTTATCGTCCAACAGGGGGGGATACCTGCATGAGACATTATCGCATTTTGATGTGGAATCTCTAAAAATAACGGTTGTGCGCGTAACCAGTTAATTAGCTCTTGACCATCGTCAGCAGTTAAAATATTAGCCGTACGGTCTTTTTTCTTAACAGGGCTATAACCATAAAAACAGGCAATTAAATGCAAGTCATGATTGCCTAATACCACCTTAGCACTGTTGCCTAGGGCTTTAACGCGGCGTAATACTCCTAAAGAGTCAGAGCCACGCGCAACCAAATCTCCTGCAAACCACAGGCAGTCGTGTAGAGGGTTAAAATCTATAACCGTTAAGAGTTCTTCTAATGCGTCTGCACATCCTTGTACATCTCCAATGGCATAATCCGCCATGTTGTTCTCACTTAATCAATGGGGGACTAAGCTAGACAAAGTCGCTGTCTAGTTAGTCATTAATGCAACATATGTGGCACAGCTAAGCTAAATGCCTTAATAGGGGCTTCAAACGCCAAGCCTTGCTCATCAATCATGCCATAAGAGCCGTGCATGCTACCAACGGGTGTTTTAATAATGGCACCACTACTGTATTGATAAGTAGCACCTGCCGCAATATGGGGCTGTTCACCAATCACGCCGTCGCCACGCACTTCTTCGGTGCGTGCTTCACCATCGGTAATGACCCAATGACGTGTTAACAATTGCGCTTTGTGAGCTCCATTGTTAGTAATACTAATATGGTATGCAAACACAAAGCGACGGTCTGGAGGACTCGACTGCTCAGGCAAATATTCAGCTTTTACATTTATAACAATATCGTGTTGAGTATTAGACATGGCTATTCAATTGGTTCGTAAGTTGGACAAATTGTTGAACGCTCAAAACTTCGGCGCGTAAACTTGGGCTAATGCCTACGGCTTCAAAATCAAGCTCTTCGGCTAATCCCTTTAAACAGTTGCGTAAAGTTTTACGTCGCTGATTAAATGCAGTGCTAACAACACGCTGAAGCAGGGCTTCATTATCACAATTATACGGAGATTTTTGCCAAGGGGTGAGTTTTACCACCGCTGATTGTACTTTGGGTGCAGGATTAAAGGCTTCGGGCGGTACGCCTAATAACCAATCAACTTGACAACGATACTGAACCATCACGCTTAAGCGGCCATAATCAGCCGTGTCAGGTTCTGCACCTAAACGATCAACGACTTCTTTTTGCAGCATAAAAGCCATGTCACTAATTGAATCGCTATGACTCAATAAATGAAAAATCAACGGGGTAGAAATGTTATAGGGTAAATTACCTACGACACGCAGTTTTTGTTCGTCAGTGATTAGTTGGCTAAAATCAAAATGGAGGGCATCGGCTTGATGCAAATGTAACTCCCCTAAACCTGCTAAGGTATTGGGTAAACGCGCTGCTAAGTCGCGGTCTAATTCAATTACATCTAAACGCTTTAACGCAGGTAATAGGTAACGAGTAAGTGCGCCTAAACCCGGTCCAATCTCTACCATTTTTTGCCCTGCTTGGGGCGAAATCGCGCTAATAATGTTTTGAATGACGTTGTCATCTTCTAAAAAATTTTGCCCAAAACGTTTACGTGCTTTGTGGCCTTGTAGTGAATCTGTCATGGTAACTTAATATATATTTGATAAGGCGTGAATAGTAACAGCACTTGGCCTAAAATCTGTAAAGATTTTAGATTAGGACTTACGCATTGACCCACACACGCGTGTTTGATGTTGGCCAAGCTAGTTGCCATAAGCCATGTGAGCGGCCATTTTTAATGCAGCAATCAAACTGCCTGCATCTGCCTTTCCTGTTCCTGCTAAAGCCAATGCAGTACCGTGGTCAACTGAGGTTCTAATAATCGGTAAACCTAAGGTAACATTAACCGCTTCACCAAAACCTTTGGCTTTTAATACAGGTAAGCCTTGGTCATGATACATGGCTAATACTGCATCACAGTTAGCTAAATTTTGCGCGGTAAATAACGTGTCTGCAGGTAAAGCATCTGATACATCTAAGCCTTCATTGCGTAGTTGTTGCAAAGTAGGGTTAATAATTTCGATTTCTTCGCGCCCTAAATAGCCATTTTCACCCGCATGAGGATTTAAGCCTGTGACTAAAATGCGTGGTTTGGTAATACCAAACTTATGTATTAAGTCATGATGCAAAATGCGTGTTACTTGAATTAATGTGTTTGCATTAATCGCATCTGCTACTTCTCGTAAGGGCAAGTGGGTAGTGACTAAGGCAACACGCAAGTCGGGGCAGGCAAGCATCATGACGACTTTTTCAACGCCGCACAATTCTTGCAAAAATTCGGTATGACCACTAAAGGCAATACCTGATTCGTTAATAATAGATTTTTGTACGGGCGCAGTGACCATACCCGCTGCAAAACCATCTAAACAAGCATAAGTAGCACGTTCAAGCATTTCTAACACATAATCACTATTGGCTACGTTTAATTGGCCTGTAATCACGCGGTCGCGTAATGGAATTGGCCAGACCTTTAAGGAGCCTTGTGGTGGCGGTGTCCATGTGTCACCTGCATCATAATAATCAATATCAACATCAAAATTTAAACGAATAGCGCGTTGGGTGAGTAGGGTGGGGTCGGCCATGACTACAAAAGGAATATCTAAGCCCAAATGAGCAAGTTGCAAACACAAATCAATCCCAATGCCCGCAGGTTCACCCGAAGTAATAATGAGTGGTTGAGTCATGGCTGTAAACTCACGTTATTTAGCTCTTTAATTTGCACAAAAGCTTCCGCTCGTAGCTCACGCGCCCAACTGCCTTTTTCATCTTCAAACTGACGCGCATATAGAGCCTGACGTGCTAAGTTGCGTTTGTATTGCTCGCTCATGTCTTGCTCACGCTCGCCTAACACTTGCAAAATATGCCAGCCAAATTGACTTTCAAATACAGGACTAATTTGATTAATTGGAGTTTTAAGCATCATTTCTTCAAAGCTAGGCACCATTTCACCTGTACCTACCCATGTTAAATCACCGCCATTACGTGCCGAGCCTACATCTTCAGAGTAGGTCTTTGCTATTTCGGCAAAATCTGCTCCTTTAACTAAACGGTCGTGTAAGTCATCGGCTTGTTGTTTTGCATCTTCTAAAGTCAAAATTTCGGAAGGTTTAATTAAAATATGACGTACATGACGTTGTTTAATTAACATTTGCTGTGCGCCACGCTTATCAATCACGGTCACAATATGATAACCCGCAGGGCTTTTTAAAACAGCAGAGTATTGACCACGTTGTAAGGGATCGGCGGCTTCTCTAAATAAATCGGGAATTTGCGCACTTTTACGCCAACCTAAATCGCCACCTTGTAGTGCATCTTCGGCATTAGAGTATTGGGTGACAATATTAAAAAAAGGTTTACCTTGCTGTAGTTGTTGCAAAGCATCTTCTATTTTTTGTTTGGCGGTTACCCAATCTTGAGGGCTGGCAGATTCAGGCACATTGATTGTTAAATGTGCTAAACGATATTCGGTTTCTAAAGCTAATTGGCTTTGGGGTGAGGCTAAAAAATTATCAATATCTTGTTCGGTAATATGAATACGGTCACCAACACGTTTGTTGCGTAGGCGACTAATCATCATTTCACGGCGAATTTGCTCGCGTACTTGGCCGTAGCTGCCTTGTTTTTCGCCTTCTAACTTTGTCCTAAACTCAGCGAGTGACATCGCATTTTGTGCGGCAATATCGCTAATAGATGCATTAAGGCTATTGTCATCAATACGCACGCCTGCACGCTCAGCTTGAGAAAGCTGAATGCGTTCTAAAATCAATTGCTCTAAGACTTGACGCTTTAAAATATCATCAGGAGGTAAGGTTTGTTGACGTGTAGCATATTGATAACGAATATCAGCCAAGCGTTGTTCTAGTTCGCTTTGTAATACCACATCTTCATCAACAATGGCAGCAATGCCTTCAAGTGCGACAGATGCAGCAAAGCCAGTTGAAAGGTAAGCACTTAATAAAACAGCAAGTAAATAACGATACATGACCAATAATAATCTCTAAAAAATCAAGTGTTGATTTTTGGGGGTAAATATTTATTTAAGTTGGCTATAACCAAAGACGCGATTAACTAATAAATCGCGCGCGCCACTAGATAAACCTGCTAAGCCTTTAAGCGAAAACTCTAAAAAAAATGCACTACGTTTACGGGTACTGGCATTGGTGTTATTAAAGTCACTTAAAAACTCACGACGGTACAACGCCATTTTCCAACAACAGGCTTCATAATGTAAACCGAGTAACATTTCGGGGGTTTCTTTATTAAGTAAGTCATATTGCCATAAACCCAATATTTGCCAGTTTTCATCTAATGGTTTAACAAAAGATAAATTTGCTTGACGTAAGGCTTTTTGGTTGAGTGCCAATACTTCGCGCCTAAAACTATAGCCAACATTAAAGAGTTGCGTGTTGGTATTCGGTAAATAATGAGCCTGTAAGCCAAATTGTGACACATCACCTGATTCAGTCCATAAAGCATCAATAGAGCTAGACCAGTTAGGTGTTAATTGAGAGCTAATTTCGCTAGCAACACCTGATGTACTGGCGGTAACAATGGGGTCAGTGCTGTTAAGTTGAACTTTACGGTCTCTAAAGTAAAATATTTCACCTAATGAGGCTCTAATAATTTCTTGGCTAGTTTCGGGATGAAGCCAACGCGTCGTAAAACCTAAAGATAGTTGATTCGCATCTTCAAGCCTGTCACCCCCCGAAAAGCGGCGCGATCTAAAGAGTTGTGCATAACTAAATGTGGTACTGGCCGTATCAAAATTAGGCAGATTGTCTTGTTGATAATAGGGTGAAAAACGATACAGCAAGCGCGGTTCAAACGTTTGTAAATAGTGGTCTGTTTCGCGCTCAAAAACTAAATAACTATCAATGTTAAATGTTGCCGCATTAATACTGGTTAAAGCGTCATTTTGACCCTCTAAACGATACGCTAATTGGCGCACGCCCAAACTAGGTTTAACGCCACCCCAAGGTCTATTGTATTCATAGCTCATTTCTGGTTCAAAACGCCACCGTAAACCATTTACCTCAATGTCGCTATTATCATCAATGGTACGTTGAAAATGGGTTAACTCACTTAGAATGTTGCTTTTGATGTTATAAGGCAGATCAAACTGATTATTAAGTAATAATTGTGGCAGACGAGCATAGGGTTTATCTTTGTCTTCTAATAGTTTATCAATGGTTTGAAAGCCTTGCACTCTGACTAAAGCTGACCATGTTTTTTCCCAATAGTTAAGCTCGGCACTACGCTCTTGATAACTGGTATTACTTTGAGTTAAATCAACACCTAAGTCAGTAAAGTAGTCACTATCAGAGACATAGTTTACGTTGCTGCTGAGTTGCCAGTTGCTAGGGCGATATTTATGTTGCCACGATGCCAACTTACGGTCTTGATTAGTATATAAATTATCACTAGGAAGTAGGGCAGCATGAAGTGTGCCTTCTCCCACATGAGATGTTAAATACCTAAACTCACCTTCGGCCATTACGCCACGTTTAGATAAAATACGTGGTGTTAAAGTGGCATCATAATTAGGCGCAACATTCCAATAAATAGGTTGAGCAAAATCTAAGCCGCCATCGTTGGTTGAGCCAAAACGTGGAATCAAAAAGCCGCTCATACGCCGATCATCAATCGGAAACTTAAAATAAGGCACATACAAAACGGGGATATTTTGAATGTGTAGCGTGGCATTTTTAATTGTGCCTAAGCCTTGATTGGGGTCTAAACGCAAATCTTGAGCCGAAAAATACCATACACGGTTATTAGGTTCACAAGTCGAAAACTCACCTGTTGCCATCGTAATAACTTTATTTTCATCACGCTGTATTTCTTTAGCGCGGCCATGAGCATTTAAAAAAGTAGAAACAAACTCACTTTGTTCAATAAACGCTTCTTGGGTACTTAAATTAAGACGCGCTTTTTTTCCTGTAATCACAGTGCCTGCTTCGGCAAGTAAAATATTACCTGTAAATTGGCCGCTACTTTTATCGTGAGACAACTCGGCATTATCAGCCAAAATGAGTCGTCCTTGTTGGCTGATTTTGACATCGCCATTAAGCCTAGAGCTGCCTTCTGGATTGTAATAGACCCATGCGGCTAAGGCTTCTATAGGGCTTTCATTGAAGTCAGTGGCAGGAGTTTGCTTTGAGATAGGCGTGAGCCATGCCCCATTACACGCTTTATTAATCGTGGGTTGTTGATCTAGTGGTAATTTTTGGATGTCACTTTTATTAATCCAACCTAAACGATGATAATTAATTTCATCTTCGGCATGAGTAATACTCGTAAACAACAAAAAAAATGATAATAAATAGCGTAAGGGCATGAGGATAACTTGGGTTAAGAACAAAGCTAGGGGATAATAAAAAAAAAATCCCCTTTCGGCCATGAGTTTTTAGTAATGGAACATTGCAACAGTCACGATCAGCGTCAAAATGCTCTTTATCAGTGGGCAACGGCTTATGTACAACAATATACCAACTTTCAAGCTCAACAACTGAGTGTGGTGTCGGGCGATGCGAGTTTTAGACGCTACTTTCGTTTACATCATACAGGTGGCACGTATATAGCGGTAGATGCGCCACCCGAAAAAGAAAATTCACGTCCTTTTGTCGCGATTGCTCAGGCGTTATATGCTCATGGTGTGCATGTGCCACAAATTATTGCCTATGATTTTGATTTGGGTTTTATGTTACTCAGTGATTTAGGCGACACCTTATTACGCCCCTGTTTAAACGATGATACCGTTGATGGCTTATATCAACAAGCAATGCGCGAATTAGTGACAATTCAAAGTTGCCTCGCACCTGTTAACTATCCCTTACCACCCTATGATAGTCCACGTTTAATGACTGAGATGGCCTTATTAAAAGACTGGTTTATTAGCCAATATCTCAATATTGCATTAAGTGCAGACGAAGTAAGTTTGTTAGATAACACCTGTCAGCATATTGCTGATGAGGTTGCCAAACAACCTACAGTGTTTGTGCATCGAGATTATCACTCGCGTAACTTAATGATAGTTGACTCAAATACTTTAGGTGTAATTGACTTTCAAGATGCGGTAGTAGGTGCGATTACTTACGACTTAGCGTCTTTATTGCGAGATGCTTATGTCGAATGGCCACAAGAGCGTGTGGTGTCATGGGTTGAAGACTTTAGACAACTACTACAACAGCAAGGCCAAATCACACAGGTAGATACAGCCCAATTTTTAACATGGTTTGATTATATGGCGGCGCAACGTCATCTTAAAGTAGTGGGTATTTTTGCGCGTTTAAGTCTGCGTGATGGAAAACACGGTTATTTAAACGATATTCCCTTAGTTTTTAAATATTTATTAAATGAAATCAAAAGCTACACCCCATTACAGCCGTTGTATCAATGGTTATGTACACGCATTGTGCCTGCTTATTTAGCCAAAAATCCGCAAGCTGTTTCAACCCTCACCCCAGCCCTCTCCCTACAAGGGCGAGGGAGTGATAGCAAAGGAAGCTAAATATGAAAGCCATGATTTTAGCCGCAGGACTCGGCAATCGTATGCGACCATTAACCTTAACAACACCTAAACCTTTGCTTAATGTTGGTGGTAAACCCCTTATTGTGTGGCATATCGAAGCCTTAAAAGCCGCAGGCATTCACGATATTATTATCAATACGGCGTGGTTAGGCCACAAATTGCACGAAGCATTGGGGGATGGCTCTGCTTATGGTGTACATATTAACTGGTCAAATGAGGATGAACCTCTAGAAACCGCGGGCGGCATTCAAAAGGCCTTACCGTTGTTAGGCAAGCAACCCTTTATACTGGTTAATGGTGATATTTGGGTACGGTACGACTTTCAAAAATTGATTAATAGGGACTTAGGTCAACATCTGGCTCATTTGGTTTTAGTTGATAATCCGCCGCAACATCCCAAAGGTGACTTTGCTTTTGGTAATAATGGACAAGGCACCTTGATTTTGCCCGATGGTGAAGAGAAATATACCTTTGCAGGTATCAGTTTATTATCGCCCCAACTTTTTGCTGATTTACCCGTAGGTAAAGCTGCCTTAGCCCCGTTATTACGTCGGGCAATAGGGCAGGGGTTAGTTAGCGCAGAACATCATGCAGGCGCATGGGTTGATGTGGGAACACCTGAGCGTTTAGCTGATTTAGATGCCGCCATTTTGCATAAGCAAATTTAATTACCCAAAAGCACTTTTTAAGAGAAACATCATGTCTGATTATTTAATTGCCCCCTCCATTTTGTCCGCTGACTTTGCACGATTAGGTGCAGAAGTTGATGCCGTATTAGCCGCAGGCGCGAATTGGGTACATTTTGATGTGATGGATAATCACTATGTACCTAATCTTACCATTGGGCCAATGGTGTGTAAGGCGTTACGAAACTACGGTGTAACTGCTCCAATAGATGTACATTTAATGGTGAGTCCTGTGGATAGAATTATTGGTGATTTTATTGAGGCAGGCGCGAGTTATATCACTTTTCATCCCGAAGCATCCGAGCATATCGACCGTTCTTTACAACTCATTAAGAGTGGTGGTTGCAAGGCAGGTTTGGTGTTTAATCCTGCTACCCCCTTGCATTATTTGGATTATGTGTTAGATAAGATAGATATGGTGCTTTTAATGAGCGTGAATCCGGGCTTTGGTGGACAAAAGTTTATCCCTAAAACCTTAGATAAAATTGCGCAAGTTAGACGTATCATTGACGACAGTGGTTTAGCAATTCGTTTAGAAGTAGATGGAGGCGTGACTACTAAAAATATTCGTCAAATTGCACAAGCAGGGGCGGATACCTTTGTAGCAGGTTCGGCAATTTTTGGCGCAGACAGTTATCAACAAGCCATCGACACCATGCGTGTAGAGTTAGCCAACGTTAATTGTCAGCAAATTTAATCGTACCGTTTTCTTCTTTTTAATACTGATGAGAATACCATTTTTTTTGCTTGAATTTTAATCAGTTTTAATTGGTTTTATGTTCTCAAAATGTGCGTGTTTGGTGCAGTATGTAAGTCTTGCTTTTATCGCCATTGTTTAGATAAAACGGACTCCGCTAACAAAGAGAGTCCGTGTTTTAATAAGAAATAAGGAAGATAAATATGCAGTTTAGTAAAATCGGTTTTACGCCCAAGTTAATTATTTGTGATTTGGACGGAACATTAGTAGATTCGGCCACTGACATTCAGTACGCACTTAACGGTGCGTTAAATGAAATGGGCTTAGAATCTGTTACCGAGTATGATGTACGCCGTTGGGTGGGGCGAGGCGCATCGCGTCTAGTCTCCTGTGTGTTAGATGCCAAACATTATCGTAAGGAGTTGCATGACGATTTATTAGCTGTATTTATGCGTCATTATCAAAATTCCGTGTGTCAAAGTAGTCAATTATATCAAGGTGTTGCTGAGTTTATCAGCGCATGTCAACAAGCACATATTCCTCTTGCGTGTGTTACTAATAAACCCTATGCCCCTGCTAAAGACCTGTTAGCAGCCTTAAATATCTTACAACCTTTTCAATTACTCATTGGTGGCGATACGTTGCCCCATAAAAAGCCTCATCCTGAACCTTTATTACATTGTTTGCGTTACTTTGGCGTGTCTGCCAAAGATACCTTGGTCTTAGGTGATTCAAGTAACGATATCGAAGCTGCCTTAGCGGCTCATATTCCTTGTGTCGCTGTTAGTTATGGCTATAATCATGGCGAACCAATAGAGGCAAGCAAGCCTAAATGGATTGTCGATTCCTTAGCCGAATTCCTCTAAAAGCTAAACTAATTAAGTGCAGGGAAGATATTTAGTATTGACCCTGCGACTAACTTAATTTATTTTTGGTGCTACTAATTCTTTTATTGATGGTCTGCAAAAAAATGATGTTAACCCTAAGTTGGCGATGGCAACTCCGCTATTAGTTTACGTTTTAATCTATCGCCAGTTTTTATAGGGTCTTATCTCATGTTGTCATTAGCACAAGTCACTGCCTTTGCTGCACAAGGCTACAATCGTATTCCTCTAGCACTTCAATTGTTAGCCGATCTCGAAACACCGTTATCAGTTTATTGTAAGTTAGCTAATCAGCCTTATAGTTATTTGTTTGAGTCGGTGCATGGCGGCGAAAGGTGGGGGCGTTATTCCATTATTGGTTTAGCATCATCCAAACGTTTAGAAGTACGTGGCCATACCGTGCGGATTTATCAACAAGAACAACTTGTATTAGAGCAACAAGTGGTTGACCCTTTGGCGTTTATTGAAGAGTATCAAACACAATTTAAAGTACCTTTTATCGAGGGCTTGCCGCGTTTTACAGGTGGTTTAGTAGGATATTTTGCCTACGATACGGTGCGTTTATTTGAGAAAAAACTCGCCACAGATAATAAACCCGACCCACTAAATGTACCTGATATCTTATTAATGCTATCAGAAGAAGTGGTAGTGTTTGATAATCTTAAAGAAAGTGTTTTTATTATTACCCATATCGATCCCAATCAAGCTCAAGCCTATGATAAGGGGCAAGCTCGATTGAATGAGTTGGCGCAGCAACTACAAGCTAATTATGTGCTTGAAGCGGATAACGCCACGCAAATTACGACTGAACAAGATTTTGTGTCTAGCTTTGGTCAAAATGAGTTTAAAGCAGGTGTAGAGCGCATCAAAGAATACATCTTAGCGGGAGATGTGATGCAGGTTGTACCATCACAACGTATGACAGCCCCTTTTACTCAGTCGCCGTTAGCATTGTATCGTGCTTTGCGTCATCTTAATCCTTCGCCTTATATGTATTTTGTCCACTGTGGTGACAGTCATATTGTAGGGTCTAGCCCCGAAATTTTAGCGCGTGTCCAAGATGGTAAAGTCACGGTTCGTCCCATCGCTGGCACACGTCCTCGTGGTAAAACACTAGCGCAAGATGATTTATTAGCTCAAGAGTTGTTGGCAGACCCCAAAGAAATCGCAGAACATCTGATGCTAATTGATTTGGGGCGTAATGATGCGGGGCGAGTCAGTAAAGTGGGACAAGTACAAGTCACCGAGCAAATGGTGATTGAGCGTTACTCTCATGTGATGCACATAGTGTCTAATGTGGAGGGGGTATTAAGAGAAGGTGTAACGGCGATTGATGTGCTAAAAGCCAGTTTGCCCGCAGGAACACTCTCAGGTGCGCCTAAAGTACGTGCCATGGAAATTATCGACACCTTAGAGCCAGTCAAACGCGGTATTTACGGTGGGGCAGTGGGGTATTTAGGTTGGAATGGTGAAATGGATACTGCCATTGCGATTCGTACGGCTGTCATTAAAAATCAAACCATGTATGTTCAAGCAGGAGCAGGCGTGGTGGCGGATTCTGTGCCAGAGTCAGAATGGCAAGAGACCTTAAATAAGCTTCGTGCATTATTTAAGGCAGCAGAGCTGGCTAGTCAAGGCCTAAAAATGGGTTAGAGCGTTTGTTAAAAATTAAATATATCGTCAGTTGTGTATTGAAAACAGGCGATATGTTTAAAAAAGAGGCACTTGAGAGCTCGAATGTCTAAAAAGCTAAAAAAAACTAAATAAATGCTTGCGCTAACTAAAAAAATTGCTAAAATGCCCCCCACTTTCGCAGTGCCGGTATAGCTCAGCTGGTAGAGCAACTGACTTGTAATCAGTAGGTCCCGAGTTCGATTCTTGGTGCCGGCACCATTTTCTTGCGAAGCCAAAGGGCTTTTCCTGACTAAGAGTCCGAAGTGTAAAAACCGCGTTGGAGAGGTTGGGGAGCGGTCAAACCCATCAGACTGTAACTCTGCCGTCTTAGACTTCGAAGGTTCGAATCCTTCCCTCTCCACCACTTAGTACAAAGATAAAGCGCGGGTGTAGTTTAGTGGTAGAACTTCAGCCTTCCAAGCTGATCGTGCGGGTTCGATTCCCGCCACCCGCTCCAGACGACTGGTTTGGCGTTTAGCTCATATAGCTCAGTCGGTAGAGCACTTCCTTGGTAAGGAAGAGGTCACCGGTTCAAGTCCGGTTATGAGCTCCAGAATTTTTTAAGCAGACGGCGATAGCTTTGTCTGCCTTTAGTGTTAATAATATTGGCTAAATCACCCATAAGGGAGACATAAAATGGCTAAGGCTAAGTTTGAACGTAATAAGCCGCACGTAAACGTCGGCACCATTGGTCACGTTGACCACGGTAAAACCACCTTAACAGCGGCTATTGCTACTATCTGCGCTAAAGTGCATGGTGGCGAAGCAAAAGGTTATGACCAAATTGACTCTGCGCCAGAAGAAAAAGCGCGTGGTATCACCATTAACACTGCCCACGTTGAGTATGACTCAGTGATTCGTCACTATGCTCACGTTGACTGCCCAGGCCATGCTGACTATGTTAAAAACATGATCACGGGTGCTGCTCAGATGGACGGCGCGATTTTGGTTTGTTCTGCTGCTGACGGCCCAATGCCACAAACACGTGAACACATCTTGTTGTCTCGTCAAGTTGGCGTACCTTACATTGTTGTATTCTTAAACAAATGCGACATGGTTGATGACGAAGAGTTGTTAGAATTGGTTGAGATGGAAGTACGTGACTTGTTAAGCAAGTACGATTTTCCTGGTGATGACACCCCAATCATTCGCGGTTCTGCGTTACAAGCATTGAATGGCGAAGAAGGTCCATTTGGTGTGCCTGCTGTATTGAAATTGGTTGAGACTTTAGATTCTTATATTCCTGAGCCAGTTCGTGCGATTGACCGTCCGTTCTTGTTACCAATTGAAGACGTATTCTCGATTTCTGGTCGTGGTACTGTGGTAACAGGTCGTGTAGAGCGCGGTATCATTAAAGTTGGTGAAGAAGTAGAGATTGTTGGTATCAAAGATACAGCGAAATCGACTTGTACTGGCGTTGAAATGTTCCGTAAATTGCTTGACGAAGGTCGTGCTGGCGAGAACTGTGGTGTATTGTTACGTGGTATTAAGCGTGAAGACATCCAACGTGGTCAAGTATTGGCTAAGCCAGGTACTATTAAGCCGCATACTGGCTTCCAATCGGAAGTTTATGTATTGAGCAAAGATGAAGGTGGTCGTCATACCCCGTTCTTCAAAGGCTACCGTCCACAATTTTACTTCCGTACAACGGACGTAACAGGTTCTATCACTTTGCCAGAAGGCGTAGAGATGGTTATGCCTGGTGATAACATTCAAATGACCGTAGAGTTGATTCACCCAATCGCGATGGAAGAAGGCTTACGCTTCGCTATCCGTGAAGGTGGTCGTACTGTCGGTGCAGGTGTTGTTGCTAAAATTATTAAGTAATTGCTTAGATTCTAAAGCCCAGTCTTTTGGCTGGGCTTTGGTGTCTTAGTTGAAATTTAGGCCAGTAGTTCAATTGGTAGAGCACCGGTCTCCAAAACCGGGTGTTGGGGGTTCGAGTCCCTCCTGGCCTGCCATCTTCCTGTCTAATAAGCTGACGGTTTATGACCACACAAGCCGAAACATCAACCAATAATGGTTTAAATACTGTTAAATGGGTGTTCGCTCTTTCTATTCTTATTGCGGCAACTGTAGGTAACCGTTACGCGCCAGAATTGTTCCCACAGTTATCTGTTTGGGTTCGCGCTGTGGTGTTGGTTGTTATGGTGGTTGCGGCACTCGCGCTCACCTTGGTTACCACGCAAGGTAAGTCCTTTTTAAAGTTGCTCAGTGAGGCTCAGGTCGAAGCGCGTCGTATCGTTTGGCCAACTAAAGATGAGACAATGCAAACTACATTGATTGTGTGTGCAGTCGTGTTGGTGATGTCTTTGGTGTTGTGGGGTGTTGATTCCCTGTTTGGTTGGATGATTTCCGCTGTAATTGGCTAATACAAGAAGAGGCATTTATGAGCAAGCGTTGGTATATCGTTCATGCCTATTCAGGCTTTGAAAAGCAAGTGATGCGTTCTTTGCAAGAGCGTATTAAGCGCGAAGAAATGGAACATCTGTTTGGTGATGTGTTAGTGCCAACAGAAGAAGTTGTTGAAATTAAAAATGGCGTAAAACGTAAAAGTGAGCGTAAATTCTTTCCAGGCTATGTGTTGGTGCAAATGGAAATGAATGATGACTCATGGCACTTGGTAAAAGATTGTCCTAAAGTTATGGGTTTTATTGGTGGTAAGGCAGATAAGCCTGCACCAATTACGGATAAAGAAGCCGATGCTATCTTGAAACGTTTGCGTCAAAGCACTGATGCACCACGTCCAAAAACCTTGTTTGAACCAGGTGAAGTGGTGCGCGTTGTTGATGGGCCTTTTGCTGACTTTAATGGTGCGGTAGAAGAAGTTCATTATGAAAAAAGTCGTTTACGTGTTGCAGTGATGATTTTTGGTCGTGCAACACCTGTGGACTTGGAATTTAACCAAGTCGAAAAAGTGTCTTAAGCAAAATAGCTCTTGGGTTACACGAATGTGTAGCCCGCTGGAGCTATTTTTTTTATTTGTTATGGGGAGCCTCGCGGCGTTACTACCCAAGGAGTCTATTATGGCTAAGAAGATTGATGCTTATATCAAGCTACAAATTCCAGCTGGTAAAGCAAATCCATCCCCACCTATTGGTCCTGCATTGGGTCAACGTGGTGTCAATATCATGGCGTTTTGTAAAGAATTTAACGCAGCAACACAAAAAATGGATGTGGGTCAGCCTACACCTGTTGTGATTACTGTTTATTCTGACAAAAGTTTTACCTTTGTTATGAAAACACCTCCTGCCACTTTCTTATTAAAGAAAGCAGCAGGTATTAAGGCAGGTTCTCCTCGTCCTAATACACAAAAAGTAGGTAAAGTTACTCGTGCGCAATTAGAAGAAATTGCAACCACTAAAAAAGCTGACTTAACGGCAGCTGATATGGACGCAGCAGTGCGTACATTGGCGGGTTCTGCACGTTCTATCGGCTTAGAAGTGGAGGGTTAATTCATGGCTAAATTAACTAAGCGTCAAAAAGCGATTAAAGAACAAGTTCAAGCGGGTAAAGCTTATGGTATTGAAGAAGCTGTTAATCTTCTCAGTGCTTTACCTCCTGCAAAATTTAAAGAATCTATTGATGTTGCTGTCAACTTAGGTGTTGATCCGCGTAAATCTGATCAAGTAGTTCGTGGTGCTTCTGTGTTGCCAAATGGTACAGGTAAAACTGTACGTGTTGCTGTGTTTGCTCAAGGTGCAAATGCTGAGTTAGCAAAAGCAGCAGGTGCTGATATTGTTGGTTTTGATGACTTGGTAACAAGCATTCAAGGCGGTAACTTGGCATTTGACGTAGTTATTGCGACACCTGATGCTATGCGTGTTGTAGGTAAACTCGGTACGATTTTAGGTCCACGTGGCTTAATGCCTAACCCTAAAGTGGGTACAGTAACTGCTGATGTAGCAACTGCGGTTAAAAATGCTAAATCGGGTCAAGTACGTTACCGTGTTGACAAAGGCGGTATTATTCATACCACCGTTGGTCAAGTTGGCTTTACAGCTCAAGCGGTTAAAGAAAACGTAGAAGCTTTGATTGCTGATTTAAAGAAAGCAAAACCTGCGACTTCTAAAGGCGTTTATGTGCAGAAAGTAACGCTTTCTACCACAATGGGTCCTGGCTTAGCCATTGACCAAGCATCATTAGCAACTGCTTAAAAATTATGGGGCTGAAAAGCTCCAAAAAGGACTTTGATACGCTGTCTAGCGTCAAAGACCTCAGGTGCAATAAAAGACGTGAGCTTTACATTGCTTAAATGAAGCCGTTATTGGCTAAAACCTGCGTAGACGCGGTGTGGTTCAGCTTTCTGTACCCCCGCGAACAGCCAGTTTTCAACTGGCTTTTAGCTTAAGGTTTATGTGCTGTTTGGCGTAAATCTTTAACTCTGAGGAGGTTACAGTGACTCTTAAATTAGAGGATAAAAAAGAGATAGTTGCCGAAGTCAACAAAGTTGCTTCTGGTGCATTCTCTGCTGTGGTCGCCGATTATCGCGGTTTGACTGTAGGCCGTTTGACAAAGTTGCGTAGCCAAGCGCGTGAGCAAGGTGTTTATATTCGTGTTATTCGTAACACATTAGCACGTCGCGCCTTTGAAGGTACTAACTTTGCCTGCTTACAAGACTCGTTAGTTGGCCCTAGCATTATTGGTCTCTCTTTGTCTGAAAATGACATGGGTGCAGCCGCTCGTTTGTTTAAAGACTTTGCTAAAGACAACCAAAAAATGGAAGTTAAGGCATTGGCTTTTGATGGCAAATTATATGCAGCAACAGATATTGATGTTATTGCTAAATTGCCAAATCACAAACAAGCTCTGTCTATGTTGTTGTCAGTTATCCAAGCGCCAGTATCCAAGTTTGGCCGCTTAATGACTGCATTGAAAGAACAGAAAGAAGCCGCTTAATCGCAGCGTAATTATTTGAATCATACCCATTGTTGGAGTGTATTAACATGGCCTTGTCCAAAGATGATATTTTGAATGCCGTTGCTGAATTAACAGTAATGGAATTGGTAGAATTAATTTCTGCATTTGAAGAGAAGTTTGGTGTTTCTGCTGCAACTGCTGTTGCTGCTGGCCCAGCGGTTGCTGCTGCTGTTGTTGAAGAACAAACTGAATTTAACGTGGTATTGACCAGCTTTGGCGCAAACAAAGTTAGCGTTATTAAAGCAGTTCGTGAAATCACTGGTTTAGGCTTAAAAGAAGCTAAAGACTTAGTTGAAGGCGCACCACAAGTGGTTAAAGAAGCTATCAGCAAGCCTGATGCAGAAGCTTTGAAAAAGAAATTAGAAGAAGCTGGCGCGAGCGCAGAAATCAAGTAATTTGCCTGTTACAGGGTGATTACTGTTTTTGGCAAGTACGCGCTAAAATGGCTGGTGACTCTTATAAGTTGCCGGCCTTTTTCTGTTTTGGTTTTTATAGGACTTACGCATTGCACCGCAATTAGCGCGTTTTGTGAGCATAAAATCGTTGCAAACGATTGAAATGTGAACAAATAAGCGATAACCGCGTCAGTTCTAAAATGCTTTTTAGACAATTTGACAAGAAAAAATTAAGGTCTCTTCTCCACTCGTTAATAGATGAGAGTTAGCGGTTTCTTGCAAATAGTTTCACAAACACAAGGAAAGTGAAACATAGTGAGATTGCGACTAAACGCCCATGTCGTTTTAAGCAAATCCCATGTTTTATCAGGATAGATTAAGGTCTCGCCAGTTTTTCTACTGGTTATCATTCGAGTTAGGTCTAGCTGAGGACTCCAGATGGCATACTCATACACCGAAAAAAAACGCATCCGAAAAAACTTCGGGAAACTGCCCACTTTGATGGACGTTCCACATTTGTTGGGCATTCAGGTGGATTCTTATCGTGCTTTCTTACAAGACGGTAAAAAAGCAAAACAACGTGAAGACGTTGGTTTGCAAGCGGCTTTTAAGTCCGTTTTTCCTATCCAAAGTTATTCGGGTAATGCTGCGTTAGAATTTGTGGAATATCATTTAGGGCATCCCCCATTTGATGTGCGCGAATGTATTTTACGTGGCTTAACGTATGCTGCGCCATTACGTGTCAAAATCCGTTTAGTGATTTATGACCGTGAAACATCCGTTAAAACGATTAAAGATATCCGTGAGCAAGAAGTCTATATGGGTGAAATGCCTTTAATGACCGAAAACGGTACTTTTGTGATTAACGGGACTGAGCGTGTTATTGTTTCTCAATTACATCGTAGTCCAGGTGTGTTCTTTGACCATGATAAAGGTAAGACGCATTCGTCAGGCAAAGTATTATTTAATGCTCGCGTCATTCCTTATCGTGGTTCTTGGTTAGACTTTGAGTTTGATGCTAAAGACCTTGTTTATGTACGTATTGACCGTCGTCGTAAGTTGTACGCAACCATTTTGTTGCGTGCATTAGGTTATAGTTCCGAACAAATGTTGGATATGTTTTTTGAGACTACCTCAATTAAACATAATGACGACAGCTATCAACTTGGTTTAGTTGCAGAGCGTTTACGTGGCGAAACAGCCGCCTTTGAAATCGCGACTAAAGATAAAGTGATTGTTGAAGTTGGCCGTCGTATTACTCCAAAACATATTCGTGAAATTGAGAAGTCAGGCTTAACTGAGCTTGATATTCCTGCCGATTATTTACACGGTAAAGTGATTGCTAAAAACTTATTACATCCTGCTACTAATGAGTTGGTCTGTGAGTGTAATACGATTATTACGGCTGAAGTATTAACACGTTTAATGAAGGCGGGCATCGAGCAGTTTGATATTTTATACACCAATGAAATTGATAAAGGCGCGTTTGTTGCTGACACTTTGCGTGCGGATGCTTCAACACGTACCGAGCTAGATGCTTTGGTTGAAATTTATCGCATGATGCGTCCAGGTGAGCCTCCCACAAAAGATGCTGCCGAAGCCTTGTTTAAAAACTTGTTTTTTGCGCAAGAGCGTTACGATTTATCTGCCGTTGGCCGCATGAAATTCAATCGTCGTTTAAATCGCGGTAATGACCGTGGTAATGGCGATAGTATGGAAAAAGACGGCGTTTTATCCAAAAAAGATATTGTTGATGTTTTAAAAACCCTAGTCGATATTCGTAACGGCAAAGGTGAAATTGATGACATCGACCATTTGGGTAACCGTCGTGTGCGTTGTGTGGGTGAAATGACCGAAAACCAATTTCGTGTTGGTTTAGTGCGTGTAGAGCGTGCGGTTAAAGAGCGTTTAAGTTTGGCCGAAAGCGACAACTTAATGCCTCAGGACTTAATTAATGCTAAGCCTGTCTCGGCTGCTATTAAAGAGTTCTTCGGCTCAAGCCAATTGTCGCAATTTATGGATCAAAACAACCCCTTATCAGAAATTACGCACAAGCGTCGTGTTTCTGCTTTAGGCCCTGGTGGTTTGACTCGTGAACGTGCAGGCTTTGAAGTCCGTGACGTACATCCGACACATTATGGTCGTGTCTGTCCTATTGAAACACCTGAAGGTCCAAACATTGGTTTGATTAACTCTTTAGCCGTGTTTGCTCAAGCCAATAACTATGGTTTCTTAGAATCGCCTTACCGTAAGGTGGCCGATGGCCAAGTACAAGAAGAAATTGTGTACTTGTCTGCGATTGAAGAAAGCCAATGCGTGATTGCTCAGGCGGACTCGGCTGTTGATGGCGATGGTCGTTTATTAGATGACTTAGTTGCAGTACGTCATAAAAATGAATTTACCGTGATGGCACCCGAAAAAGTGACCCATATGGACGTGTCTCCACGTCAGGTGGTTTCGGCGGCGGCTTCGTTAATTCCATTCTTGGAACACGATGACGCGAACCGTGCCTTGATGGGTTCTAACATGCAACGCCAAGCAGTCCCAACTTTACGCGCTGATAAGCCGTTGGTGGGTACAGGCATGGAGCGTTATGTTGCTCGTGACTCGGGTGTGTGTGTTGCGGCAAAACGTGGCGGCGTGATCGATTACGTTGACGCGGCGCGTATTGTTATTCGTGTGAATGACAGCGAAATGGTAGCAGGTGAAGCAGGGGTTGATATTTATAACCTTACTAAATACACCCGTTCTAACCAAAATACCTGTATTAACCAACGTGCCATTGTTAATCGTGGTGATGTGGTTGCGCGTGGCGATACCTTGGCCGATGGTCCTTCGGTTGACTTAGGCGAATTGGCTTTAGGTCAAAATATGCGTGTGGCATTTATGCCATGGAATGGTTACAACTTCGAAGATTCGATTTTGTTATCAGAACGTGTCGTACAAGAAGACCGTTTTACTTCGATTCATATTCAAGAGTTGTCATGTATTGCGCGTGATACTAAGTTAGGTGCAGAAGATATTACTGCCGATATTCCTAACGTGGGTGAAGCCGCATTATCCAAGCTTGATGAATCAGGTATTGTATATATCGGTGCCGAAGTTAACGCTGGCGATATTTTGGTCGGTAAAGTCACTCCTAAAGGTGAGACTCAACTCAGCCCAGAAGAAAAATTACTGCGTGCTATTTTTGGTGAAAAAGCCTCTGACGTTAAAGACAGTTCCTTACGCGTGCCTTCTGGTACTAAAGGGACAATTATTGACGTACAAGTTTTTACTCGTGATGGCGTAGACAAAGACAGTCGTGCTTTAGCGATTGAGAAACAACAACTCAATGCCTATCGTAAAGACTTAAAAGAAGAATATCGTATTTTTGAAGAAGCTGCTCGCTCACGTTTATTGTCTTTATTAAAAGGCCAAGAAGTGAATGGTGGTTCTGGCTTTAGAAAAGGCGATGTATTAAGCGAAGACAATTTGGCTGGCTTAAAATTAGACCAATGGTTTGATATTCGTCCTACAGATGAAGTCGTTGCTGACCAGTTAGAGCGCGCCCAAGCTTATCTCAAAGAGCGTCAAGAAGAAATTGAAGCTAAATTTGAAGATAAAAAACGTAAAATTACCACAGGCGATGACTTAACACATGGTGTTTTAAAAGTCGTTAAGGTGTATTTAGCCGTTAAGCGTCGCATCCAGCCAGGCGACAAAATGGCGGGTCGTCACGGTAACAAAGGTGTGGTCTCGGTCATTATGCCCGTAGAAGATATGCCACATGATGCCAATGGTGATCCTGTTGATATCGTACTAAACCCACTAGGCGTTCCTTCTCGTATGAACGTCGGTCAGATTTTGGAAACTCACTTAGGGTGGGCAGCCAAAGGTTTAGGAACGAAGATTGGCAAAATGCTAGATGAGCAACGTCAAGCCTCCGAATTACGCGAATTCATGGACAAAATCTACAATCAAGTAGGTGGAGAACAAGAAGAGTTGTCGGAGTTAAATGACACTGAAGTCTTTGCTTTAGCTAAAAATTTACGTGGTGGTGTGCCGATTGCAACGCCCGTATTTGATGGCGCGCACGAGACAGAAATTAAAGCTCTGTTACGTCTAGCAGACCAATCTGAGACAGGTCAACAATGGTTATACGATGGCCGTACAGGTGAGCGTTTTGATCGTCCTGTTACTGTTGGCTATATGTATATGCTTAAGTTGAACCACTTGGTTGATGATAAGATGCACGCCCGTTCGACAGGTTCTTACTCCTTAGTCACGCAACAGCCATTAGGCGGTAAAGCCCAATTTGGTGGTCAGCGTTTCGGGGAAATGGAAGTCTGGGCATTGGAAGCGTATGGGGCAACTTATACCTTACAAGAAATGCTCACCGTTAAGTCAGATGATGTGAATGGCCGTACCCGTATCTACAAAAATATTGTAGATGGTGACCATCGTATGGAACCTGGTATGCCAGAATCCTTTAACGTATTGATTAAAGAGATTCGCTCATTGGGTATTAACATCGAATTAGACAACGAATAAGCATCACAATCCGCAAGATAGGTTGTTTTAACCTATCTTGTGCTTTGCTGGAGATACCGCTTTGAAAGACTTGCTAAATATGTTGCAAAACCAAGGGAAAGATGTCGAATTCGATCGCATCCGCATTGGTCTTGCCTCTCCCGAAATGATTCGTTCTTGGTCATATGGCGAAGTTAGAAAGCCAGAAACCATTAACTACCGTACCTTTAAGCCTGAACGCGAAGGTTTGTTTTGTGCCAAAATCTTTGGACCTATCAAAGATTACGAGTGCTTGTGCGGTAAATATAAACGCATGAAGTTTCGCGGCATTATCTGCGAAAAATGTGGTGTTGAAGTTACGTTGACCAAAGTACGTCGCGATCGTATGGGTCACATAGAGTTGGCTTCACCAACCGCGCATATTTGGTTTTTAAAATCATTACCAAGCCGTATTGGTTTGTTATTAGATATGACCTTGCGTGATATCGAACGTGTTTTATATTTTGAAAGCTTTGTGGTTATCGAACCAGGTATGACTCCTTTAGAAAAAGGCCAGTTATTATCTGACGAAGAATACTACACTGCCCTAGAAGAATACGGCGATGAGTTCGACGCAAAAATGGGTGCTGAAGCCGTTCAGGCTTTGTTAAAAGACATCGACTTGGCAGCCGAAGTAGAGCGTTTACGCGAAGAAATTCCTAATACTGGCTCAGAAACCAAACTCAAAAAGCTTTCTAAGCGTTTAAAATTGGTTGAATCATTTTTATCCTCTGGCAACAAACCAGAATGGATGGTTATGACCGTATTGCCAGTATTACCACCTGATTTACGTCCTTTAGTGCCGTTAGATGGTGGTCGTTTTGCAACGTCTGACTTAAACGATTTGTACCGTCGTGTGATTAACCGTAACAACCGTTTAAAGCGTTTGTTAGAGTTAAGTGCGCCTGACATTATCGTACGTAATGAAAAGCGTATGTTACAAGAAGCGGTTGATGCGTTATTAGATAACGGTCGTCGTGGTCGTGCGATTACAGGCAGCAACAAACGTCCGTTAAAATCCTTAGCCGATATGATTAAGGGTAAACAAGGTCGTTTCCGTCAAAACTTGCTCGGTAAACGTGTCGACTACTCTGGTCGTTCGGTTATCGTGGTAGGCCCAACCTTGCGTTTGCATCAGTGCGGTTTGCCTAAAAAAATGGCGTTGGAATTATTCAAACCCTTCATTTTTGCAAAACTAGAAAGTAAAGGTTTGGCAACCACCATTAAAGCGGCCAAAAAAATGGTCGAGCGCGAAACAGCCGAAGTGTGGGACATCCTCGCTGACGTTATTCGTGAACATCCCGTGATGTTAAACCGTGCGCCAACACTTCACCGTTTAGGTTTACAGGCTTTTGAACCTGTATTGATTGAAGGTAAAGCGATTCAGTTGCACCCATTGGTTTGTACTGCATTTAACGCCGACTTCGACGGTGACCAAATGGCGGTACACGTACCATTGACTATTGAAGCACAGTTAGAAGCTCGTGCTTTAATGATGTCAACCAACAATATTTTGTCACCTGCTAATGGTGAGCCAATTATTGTGCCATCTCAAGACGTGGTCTTGGGCTTGTATTATATTTCGCGTGATAACATCAATGCCAAAGGCGAAGGCATGATTTTTGCCGACTTTGCTGAAGTTACCCGCGCCTTAGCTAATAAAGTAGTGGATATTCACGCGCGTATTAAAGTGCGTGTACGTGAAGTAACCGTTGATGATGAAGGTGAGCGTCACGAGCGTAAATTCTTGGCAGACACTACACCAGGTCGTTGTATGTTGTGGAATATCGTCCCTGAAGGCTTGCCTTACAGCGTCGTTAATCAACCGATGACCAAGAAAAATATCTCCAAGTTAATCAACACTTGTTACCGTGTGTTGGGCTTAAAAGATACGGTTATTTTTGCTGACCAATTGATGTACTTAGGCTTCCGTCAAGCCACCTATTCGGGTGTGTCTGTTGGTATGGAAGACATGGTTATTCCAGCCGAAAAAGAAGTGATTATTGGTGCAGCCGAAGAAGAAGTGCGCGAAATCGAAGGCCAGTTTGGTGCAGGTTTGGTGACAGGTCAAGAGCGTTATAACAAAGTGGTGGATATTTGGTCACGTACTAATGAACGTGTTGCCAAGGCCATGATGGATAACCTTTCTAAAGAAACGGTGATTAATAAACAAGGTGTGGAAGAAACTCAAAAATCTTTCAACTCCATCTTTATTATGGCGGATTCAGGTGCGCGGGGTAGTGCGGCTCAGATTCGTCAGTTAGCAGGTATGCGTGGTTTGATGGCTAAGCCAGATGGCTCGATTATCGAAACCCCTATTAAAGCTAACTTCCGTGAAGGCTTAACCGTTCTTCAATACTTTATTTCTACTCACGGTGCGCGTAAAGGTTTGGCTGATACTGCGTTAAAAACCGCGAACTCGGGTTATTTAACCCGTCGTTTGGTTGACGTGGCACAAGATTTAGTAATTACCGAGCCAGACTGTGGCACAACAGGCGGTTTATCAATGACCCCCTTGATTCAAGGTGGTGATATTGTTGAACCTTTGCGTGAGCGTGTCTTAGGTCGTGTGGTTGCTACAGATGTTTTAAATCCAGGCACAGAAGATGTGTTGGCAGAAGCAGGCACATTACTCGACGAGAAATGGGTTGAAATGTTGGAGTTGGCAGGCGTAGACGAAATTTTCGTACGCTCAACAATTACCTGTAAAACACGTTTTGGCGTATGTTCTAAGTGTTATGGTCGTGATTTGGCACGTGGTCATCAAGTTAATATTGGTGAAGCTGTTGGTGTTATGGCGGCTCAATCCATTGGTGAACCTGGTACACAGCTCACCATGCGTACGTTCCACATCGGTGGTGCTGCGAGCCGAGCATCTGCGATTAGCAACGTGACTGTGCGTAACAACGAAGGCACAATTCGTTTCCATAATATCAAGTTAGTACAACATGCTAACGGTAACTTGGTTGCAGTGTCACGTTCGGGCGAAATTGGTATTGCTGATAACCGTGGTCGTGAGCGTGAGCGTTATAAATTACCTTATGGTGCAGTGATTACCGTTAAAGACGGCCAAGAAGTAAAAGCTAACCAAATTGTAGCAACATGGGATCCGCATACACATCCTATTATTACCGAAGTGGCAGGTCGTGTTAAATTTGTTCATATGGATGAAGGTATTACCGTACGTCATCAAACAGACGAACAAACAGGTTTAACTAACATCGAAATTATTGACGCTAAAGATCGTCCAGTTGCAGGTAAAGAGTTACGTCCTGCCATTGCGTTGGTTGATATCAACGATAACTACATTCGCCTAAAAGACTCTGATCAGCCTGTACAGTATTTCTTGCCTGCATTGGCAATTACTAGCTTACAAGATGGTGCAGAAGTTGGTGTTGGTGATGTTATTGGTCGTATTCCACAAGAATCGTCCAAAACTCGTGATATCACGGGTGGTTTGCCGCGTGTTGCTGACTTGTTTGAAGCACGTAAGCCTAAAGAGCATGCAATTTTGGCCGAGAAGAGTGGTGTAGTTTCGTTTGGTAAAGAAACGAAAGGTAAACATCGCTTAACTATTACGCCAGATGATGGCGGTGAAGCTTACGAAGAGTTAATTCCTAAATGGCGACAAATTAACGTCTTTGAAGGTGAGCGTGTGGCGCGTGGTGAAGTCATTTCTGACGGCCCACAAAATCCACATGACATCTTACGCTTAAAAGGCGAAACGGCATTAGCAACGTATATTGTTAATGAAGTACAAGACGTATATCGCTTGCAAGGTGTAAAAATCAACGACAAGCACATTGAGGTGATTATTCGCCAGATGTTGCGTAAAGTTGAAATTACCGAAGGCGGCGACTCATCCTTTATTAAAGGTGAGCAAGGCGAATATGCGCGTGTCGTTGAAGAAAATGCGGCTTTAGAAACTGAAAGTCAGATTCCTGCCAAGTTTGAACGCTTGTTAATGGGTATCACTAAGGCTTCTTTATCGACAGATTCCTTCATCTCCGCAGCATCGTTCCAAGAAACCACTCGCGTCTTAACTGAAGCGGCGGTAACAGGTAAAGAAGACGATTTGCGTGGTTTAAAAGAAAACGTCGTTGTTGGTCGTTTGATTCCTGCCGGTACAGGTTTTGCTTACCATGCCGAACGTCGTCGTCAACGTCTAGAAGAGTTAACGCCAGAAGTTAAAGTGGCGGCCGAAATTGATGACATGGTAAGTCGTGCAGACCTTGAAAAAGAAGCTGCCGCACAAGCCTTGTTGGATGCGTTCAGCCAAGGAGAGTAATTTACTTAAAAAAATAGATCCCAAAATCTATTCACTAAGTGAGTCATCTCAACAAAAGCCCTCGATATTTTTGTATCGGGGGCTTTTTGTTATGCTTGACTGCTAGACAAGCACTCCCTAGAATACTACACCCTCAAAAACTCTATTTTGGTGTTGTCTAAATTAGAGTCTTGAGAGGTTTTGTTTTATCAACGGGAGAGCGTGCCAATATGGCAACAACAAATCAACTTATTCGTAAAGGTCGTACGACCCTCATCGAAAAATCCAAAGTTCCAGCACTACAAGCTTGTCCACAACGTCGTGGTGTTTGTACACGTGTTTATACCACTACACCAAAAAAACCAAACTCTGCATTGCGTAAAGTATGCCGTGTGCGTTTAACATCGGGCTTCGAAGTTTCTTCGTATATCGGTGGTGAAGGCCATAACTTACAAGAGCACAGTGTTGTGTTAATCCGTGGTGGTCGTGTTAAAGACTTACCAGGTGTGCGTTATCACACCGTTCGTGGTTCGTTAGACTGTGCTGGCGTAAAAAATCGTCAACAAAGCCGTTCTAAATACGGTGCTAAGCGTCCTAAGAAATAAGTTCTTAAGATGTAAGTAAGGCTGGACAGTTTCGTTCCAGAAACCCCTGAAGTTATTATTAGGTTATTGATATGCCAAGAAGACGCGTCGTAGCAGCCAGAGAAATTCTGCCTGATCCAAAGTTTAAAAGCCAAACTGTTGCCAAATTTATCAACCATGTTATGGATAGTGGTAAAAAATCAGTAGCAGAAGGTATCGTATATGGCGCATTAGAGCGCGTAGTTCAAAAAGGTAAAGCTGATCCAGTGCGCTTTTTTGAAGAAACGCTTGAAAAAGTGCGTCCAATGGTTGAAGTAAAAGCTCGTCGTGTTGGCGGTGCAACTTACCAAGTACCTATGGAAGTACGTCCCTCCCGTCGTACGGCCCTAGCAATGCGTTGGTTGGTTGACTGTGCAGCAAAACGTAGCGAAAAAACAATGGCTTTGCGTTTAGCAGGCGAATTGTTAGATGCTTACGAAGGCAAAGGCGCAGCAATTAAAAAGCGTGAAGATGTTCATCGTATGGCAGAAGCTAACAAAGCGTTCTCCCACTACCGTTTCTAATATACAGGGCTTGTTTGTGATCCAAACAAGCCTTCAGACGAGGACACTATCATGGCGAGACTTACGCCACTCGAGCATTACCGTAATATCGGTATTAGTGCTCATATTGACGCGGGTAAAACAACCACGACTGAACGTGTGTTGTATTACACAGGCGTTAACCACAAAATTGGTGAAGTTCATGAAGGCGCAGCCACCATGGACTGGATGGAACAAGAGCAAGAGCGTGGTATTACCATTACCTCTGCGGCGACCACTTGTTTCTGGTCTGGTATGGCCAATAATTTTGCTAAACACCGTATCAATATCATCGATACACCTGGTCACGTTGACTTCACTATCGAAGTAGAACGTTCCATGCGTGTACTTGATGGTGCCTGTATGGTGTATTGCGCGGTTGGTGGTGTACAACCCCAATCCGAAACCGTATGGCGTCAAGCTAACAAATACAAAGTGCCACGTATCGCATTCGTTAATAAAATGGATCGTACAGGTGCTAACTTCTTCCGTGCTGTTGAGCAAATGAAAACGCGTCTAGGTGCTAATCCAGTACCTATCGCGATTCCTATTGGCGAAGAAGAAAAGTTTGAAGGTATTATCGACCTCGTTAAAATGAAGGCGATTATTTGGGATGAAGAGTCTCAAGGTACCAAGTTTGAATATGGTGATATTCCTGCTCATTTGGTAGCCTCTGCTAACGAATGGCGCGAAAAAATGGTTGAAGCTGCTGCCGAAGCCACCGAAGAGTTAATGAACGAATACCTCGAAAATGGCGATTTAAGCGAAGAGCAAATCGTTAAAGCTTTGCGTATGCGTACCATTGCTTGCGAAATTCAGCCGATGCTTTGTGGTTCAGCCTTTAAAAACAAAGGCGTTCAAGCGATGTTAGATGCGGTAATTCAATATTTACCAGCACCAGGCGACGTTGAAGCTATTAAAGGTATTTTAGACGACAAAGAAGAAAGTGTTGGCGAGCGTATTGCTTCCGATGACGAACCTTTTGCCGCACTTGCATTCAAAATCATGAATGACAAGTTTGTTGGTTCTTTAACATTTATTCGTGTTTATTCGGGTGTTCTAAAAGCAGGTTCTGCGGTATGGAACCCCGTTAAAATGAAAAAAGAACGTATTGGCCGTATCGTATTGATGCACGCTAACGAACGTGAAGATGTTGATGAAATCCGTGCAGGCGATATCGCTGCTGTGGCAGGTCTAAAAGACGTAACCACAGGTGATACATTGTGCGATGAAAACAATGTCATTACGCTTGAACGTATGGTATTCCCAGAGCCTGTTATTTCGTTGGCTGTTGAGCCAAAAACTAAAGGCGACCAAGAGAAAATGGGTATTGCTTTAGGCCGTTTGGCTAAAGAAGACCCATCATTCCGCGTCTGGACTGATGAAGAATCAAGCCAAACCATTATTGCGGGTATGGGTGAATTACACTTAGAAATTCTCGTTGACCGTATGAAGCGTGAATTTGGTGTTGAAGCCAATATCGGTAAGCCGCAGGTTGCTTATCGCGAAACGATCCGTAAGACCGTTGAGCAAGAAGGCAAGTTTGTGCGTCAAACTGGTGGTCGTGGTAAGTTCGGTCACGTTTACTTGCGTTTAGAGCCGTTAGATACCGAAGTTGCTAACTACGAATACGCCGTAGAAGTTGTTGGCGGTACAGTACCAAAAGAATTCTTTGGTGCGGTTGATAAAGGTATTCAAGAACGCATGAAAAATGGCGTTTTAGCAGGTTATCCTGTTGTTGGTGTAAAAGCAGTCTTGTTTGATGGTTCATACCATGACGTTGACTCTGACGAATTGTCTTTCAAAATGGCAGGTTCGATGGCGTTCCGTCAAGGCTTTATGAAAGCTGATCCTGTATTGCTTGAGCCAATCATGAAAGTCGAAGTGGAAACACCAGAAGACTATATGGGTGACATTATGGGTGACTTAAACCGTCGCCGTGGTGTGATTCAAGGTATGGACGATTTGCCTGGCGGTACAAAGCAAATTCGTGTGGAAGTGCCATTGTCTGAGATGTTTGGTTATGCAACGTCCATGCGTTCTATGTCGCAAGGTCGTGCAACCTACTCGATGGAATTCGTTAAATATGCCGAAACTCCGCGCAACGTAGCAGACGCTATCATCGCTAAGTTCTCTGGCAAAGGTAAAGACGACGACGAATAATCGTTCGCCAAAACCATTTTTTGTATTGTTAATAACGTTAGCCCTCTTTATATCAAGAGGGCTTTTAAAGTAAAGAGGATTGAATCATGGCTAAGGCCAAGTTTGAACGTAATAAGCCGCACGTAAACGTCGGCACCATTGGTCACGTTGACCACGGTAAAACCACCTTAACAGCGGCTATTGCTACTATCTGCGCTAAAGTGCATGGT
>Ga0209599_10000378_pt1 | contig 29785 bp, 52 predicted proteins | sample Shrwel_input2_FT_FD_187534 | JGI IMG/M metagenome (GOLD analysis project Ga0209599, IMG submission 187534) | Subsurface microbial communities from deep shales in Ohio, USA - Utica-3 well 1 S input2 FT (SPAdes) (version 2) ...
GGTGGGGGTCTAGAAGACTCCCTGCCGCGGGGGGTTTAGGGGCTTGGTAGGTTTATTGGCGTCGATGTACGCCGTGATGTCAGCGCATAGGGCGATGAACTCATCGTGGGTCTTATTGTGTTTAACCCAATTGGCTTCAGCACAAACCCAATGAATGTTCGATGCATCATTGGTACCGCCACGACATACAGGTATCTTGTGATCTACCTGTGCCGTCCTGTCTAACTTGCGTCCGGTGTATGCACAGCGTCCTCGCTGGTTATACCAAGCACGGGAGAAGACAGCACATAGAGCGGTGGCCTCGGTGTTGTCGTTAAGACGAACAGAGTGATGCAATGCACGGACAAAGAAGAAACGGCGCTTGTTGTACTTCTTGTTGGATACCTGCTTTATCAACTGCCACTTCCTTGGATTATCGGCACGGTACTTGGCATTGCGTAAGAGCTTTGCCTCCTTGTTGGCATAATACCTAACCTTAGCACGCTCGCGTAACTTAGCCCTATTGGCCTCTAAGTTTCGGTAGTATGCTTTAAGTGCGCTTGAGCGCTTGTCTTCGGGTACTCGTAGGTTGCTCATTTAAGTAGGTTCTACTTTGCTACCTTTGGAATACGGTTAACCTTATTCTTATCGCGGCGGACGTTGACGTGGGGGAACAGGCCGCAGGCGTCGGAGTTCACCAAGCGCATAATCTTTCTGGCTCGATAACGCATGGTGAAGTGGCTGATGCCATGCATCTTCCCGATGGTGCGGGAGTCCAGGCATCCGGGCAGGGACAACGCCCACCGCACCAGCTCGACGTGCCGGCGGAACTCAAAGTTGTTGGAGTAGGCGATGGCGTCGATGAAGGCCTTGAGCATAACGCCCACGTGATCGCGGGAGATGAACGAGTCCACCTCGGTCCGCACCCCTTGCGTGTCGGTGTGCGCCCATGCGGGATGGTTGGGGTCGATGTCGAAGACGTGCTTGCTCGGCACCATCTCGCGGTAAGGCAACACGCCGTTCTCCCGCATCTTGTCCTGGGCTTTCTTCGGCTGCTTAAAGAACCAATCATCGAAGGTCTTGGCCTCCTTGGCCGGAGCCGTCATGTCATTCAGTCGAGCCATTAGGCGGTCTGCTCCTCCTTGTCCTGCATCGTCCGCCAGAGTTTGAGATACGCGTTGAAGCGCCGTTGACGCTCCTTGTCCAAGCGTGACGGCATGGCCCGAGATGGCTTGGGCATCGGCTTGCGAGGCTTGGACTTCTTGGACACAAGGGCAGTCTGTTGAGGACTTTAGCACAGCGTAAGGAAATTATGCTTTAGTCTTTGGAGTAGTCGTTATGCCAGTACCGCTTGTGCTTGATGAGGTATTTGTTGGCCTTTAGCCAATTGAAGAAAGACCTAGCCGTACACATCAGTTGATCCGGATGCTGTGCTGTGGCACGATGGCAGAGTTCAAGAACCATGCCTTGTGGGATGCGCCTAGGCCACTCTCTGAGAATAGCTTCTCGGCGTGGGATGTACTCGCTGTTCCACTTTAGGAATTGCTCGATGAAGTCTATGTCAATTCGCTCTGGCTTCATCTTCTCGATGTACCAAAGTCTCCGATATTCGCTGTAATCCTCGGGATATCTCTCGTACAGTTCGTCGAGGTACTCCCGCTGCTCTTCGGTCCAATCGTCGGTCTGGTCGCTCATAGGTTTGAGAAGCAGTTGCGCCAAAGCATGGAGTCATCCTCGAACTTGATGTAGCCGTAGCGTATCATCGTCTTGATGTAGGACTCGGTCTTGGTCTGGTCGGCCGCGTTCTTGGATTTGTCGATGAGTTCCCGCAGCTGGGCACGGCTGAAATGGGAAGGCTTCTTGGCCAGCCATTCTCTCATCCAAAGACGATGCTGTTCGTGCCTGTCGGAGATGGCCTTGCGGCCTAGTTCGGCGAGCCTGAGCATCCTGGGTCGGTTGGCTTCCCACATCTGGCGATAGCGCTCCTTCGTTTCGATGATCTCGGCCTTCGTCAGCCTTCGCGGTTTTCTTTGCCTGTTTGTGTTGTTCATGGGTTGGAGAGTTTACCCTGTATCTTGCATCTGACCCAGAGCCCGCCCGGCGTAAGCCAAGGGCTAGGGCTTCTGGGTGGGGGACTGCATTTGTATTTGTCCCCCTAACGCTTTGATAAAGGAGTTGATAAAGGATTGTCTATTACCCTGTCTATTAGCCTGTCCTTGAAAGTCAAGAGATGGGTGCTATTTTGACCTGTAGGGCGTTTTGGGGTGGTTCGGCTATGTTGCCTTGTCCTACCCGACAAAACGCCTTGGCGACCCCTTGGCGGGGCTGGAATAGGCATCCTGCTGGACGGACAGGGTCGTGCTTCGGCGTTCCCAAGCGATGCGTCCCTGTTCGCGGGCGTGTCGGAGGGGGATGGCGGACGTGAAATTGCCTTGGTCGTCCTTGAGTCCGGCACGGCCACCGCGCTTGGGGATGCGGAGGGTGTAGAAGGGCTGCTCTTCGGCCCCCTCGGCGGTCGGGTCTTTGGTCAGCACCATGACGGCACGATGCCAGTTGGCGAGCTCGGCGGAGCCAGAGCCAGCATAGGCGAGGTCGGCGAGGGACGTTGACTTGTCCTTGGCGGGCTTCGTCGTGTGGTGGACGGAGAAGAGGATGACCCCCGTGTCTTGGAGGACGGGCTGGATGATGTGGCGCAGGAAGTGGGACGCGGCTTCCTGATCGGAGAGGTCAACGCCGGCGAACCCGAGGATGGGGTCAATCCAGACGAGGTCGGCCTTGTGGCGGGTGACGAGCTCACGGAGCAGGACGCCGAAGGCCTCGCCAGTCCGCACGGCCTCGCGGTAATAGAAGACACGGTCGGCGAGTTGGTTCACGATCTGCGAGCCACGGGCGATGCCCATGCCGTCGAGCGTCCCTTGGATGCCCTCCGCGACGTCCATCTCGTCATTCTCGGATTGGATGATGACCGAGGTCAGCGGACCCTTGCGGGACTTGATGCCGAAGAAGTCATGCCCAGGAGCGAGGGCGAGGGACAGGGCGGCGTGGGTGACGAGGGCGGACTTGCCGGCGCCCGTCTGGGAGACGAGGAGGCAGGAGCCACCGCGGCAAAGGAAGCGGTTGCCAAGGACGCAGGACGGGTCTTGTTCCTTGTCGGAGGCGACCATCGTGCGGAAGTCGAAGGCCTGTGAGGTTTCCTTCCCCTGCCCCTTGCGCCGTGCGAGGGACTTGGCAAGTTGCTCTTGGGCGAGGATGATGGCATCGGGGTCGGCCCCAGCCTGTTGGGTGACGCTCAGGACGGCCTTGGCATACTCCGCAAGTTTGCGTAGGTTAAGGGCTTTAATCACCGCATCCGTCCAAGCCTTGTTCGGCTGGATGAACTGCCCGGTCGTGGACAGGTCGGAGACGGTGAAGGCCTCGACGGGCGAACCGATTTGGCGGAGGCGTTGGCTGACCGTCAGTTCGTCTGGGGTCGTGCCTTCCTCGACGAGCGCCGTGATCGCGGAGGCGATGTCCTGATTGGTCGGCTCGAAGAAGTCGGATGGGATGAGGCCGTCGGGCAGCGGGAGCCCTTGGGCGATGGAGACGGCAAGGATATGCCGTTCCGCATCGAGGGCGGAAGGTGGAGGGAGTTCCATGGCTTGGAGTGGAGGGGGACTAAGGGGCTTAGGTTCGCCTGCGTCCAGCCTTTTCGCCGTAGTGGGCGGTCGGGTAGGGCTTGGCGTCACGGCGAAGGACGACGCGGTAGATGCGTTTCTCGATGAGTCCGAGCTTCATTCCCTTATGGATGGTGATGCGTGCGGCGGTGCGCTCCATATTCCAGACCTTGGCCCAGCCGTTGATTGTGCGGAAGCCCTTCGGTGGGGTCTCGGCGGTCTGGTGGATGGCGGCCATCACCTTGACCAGGAGCGGGTCGGGTTGTCGGCGGCTCATGGTAGTCGGTAGTCTTTGACGTTAAGGTCGCGGCAATACTCGATGGCGTCGTGGGCCTTCAGCTTGTAGTAGAAGTTGCGACCGACGTATAAAAGGATTGTGCCAATGACTTGCCCAGGCTGACGAAAGGGCGGGTCGGTGTCTTGGAAGTAATACCGCACCTGTCCGTCGTCGCCGTAACCGATGTAGATTTGCCAGCGTGGTCGTGGATTGTCGCTCATGGGGTAAATGTCTTTAGTTCGGTCTGCCAGATCCAGACGCCGCCCATCTTGTGGACGAGCCAAGCCTTATAGTCACCGCCCTTGGTCACGAAGCCGGCGACGAAGCCGGAGCCCCAGCGGGATGTTGCGAGGCGGTGGGACGCGTAGTCCATCTCGTCCTTGCGGCAGAGGCAACCAGCGGAGAAGGCGTTCCCGCCCCCGTGCTTGGTCAAGGCGACGCTTGCGAGGTTGTGGGTGTGCCCGTGTATCAAAGCCCCGCCGTGGGGGCTGTAGTGGAGCCCCTGGACGACGGTGGCGTTGGCGCCGTGGGCGTAGCCGTGGACCATCGCAACAGGGCCGAGACGAAAGACGCCCTTATCTGCGTGGTAGGGCAGGATGACCTTGGCCCCGTTCTGCCGGGCGACGCGATTGATGCGGGCCTTTAGGTCGGTGCAGTAGTCGCGGACGATGGCCTGCCCGTGGCCCTGCATCGAGTCGAGGCGGTGTTCGTGGTTGCCCCAAAGGTAGACGGTAGGCTTCCAATTGGCGAAGAAGTCCTCGCCGGCATAGACGTCCATGGTGAGGGACTCAGCACCTTCTCTGTCAGTTCCTACGCCCTTGCGGAGGGAGCGGAAGTCGTAGTGATCGCCACCAGCCACCTTGACGTCGGGCTTGAAGTCCTTCGTGAACTCGTAGAGGGCCGAGAGGGCTTCGGGGTCTGCCATGTCCCCGTGGCTGTCGGAGGCGAAGATGAACTTGGTCAGTCGGCTCATACGCTTGGCGTCTTTGGCAGTTCGGTGGGCTGGGCGTACTTGTCGTAGTGGCGCACGAAGCGGAGACCGAGGCGGTCGGCTGCGTGGTAAAGACCTGGCGTGCTGAAGTCGTACTTCTCGGAGGTCTCGCGTGCGGTCAGACCCTGCTCGATGCCGAGGCGGACGGCTTCCTTCATTGAGATTTTACCCTTGGCGAGGAGGTTCTCCTCTACGCCCCCGAAGGCCCGCTTGCCCGCCTTACGGCGCCGACAGCCCGCAGGCCAGATGATGCCGTGCCGGCAGATGAAGGCCTCCATCTCCTTGACGGCGACCTTCGCGATCTTGGCGGCGTCGGCAGGAAGCCACGACGCACGGATGGCCTCGCGGATGGCCTTGGCGATGTGGCGGTCATAGGGGTCTTTAAATTGGTCAACCCTGATATGCGGCTTGGAGTCGTAGTGGGGACAGGTGGCGAGGAAGCGGAGGCGGTCGATTGAAACCCCCCACGCTTTGGACATCTCGGCCAGTTCGTCGTCGGTGGGGGAAGGCATGGCGTCAGAACTTGTCGGACTCCTTGGCTTGCTTCCAGACTTGGCGGACGGCGAAACCGTTCTCGGTCGGGTCGAACTCGCCCAGGTGTTCGTCGAGGGCGTTCCCGGCCTTGATGAGGACGTCGATGCCGTTGCGGTAGCGGTTCAAGTCGATGGCGGAGATGACGACCCATTGACCGTCCTCGGTCATCTTGAGGACTTGGGAGAGTTGAAGGTTCAGCGCGTTGACCTGAGCGAGTTGCCGTTCCAGCTCCTCGATGCGTTCCTGCTTGGTTGGCTTCTTGCTCACGACTGTTGCTCCTTCTCTGCTTTGGCTTTTTCTGCCAGTTCATCGATGCTCTTGCATCCGTGAATAGCCATAAGTTGCTCAAAGGCCTTGCGATGTATAGCAATCATTTCCTCTGCGGCTTGTTCGATTGGAGATTGGTCGCTCACAGTTGCAGATGCTTGGCTACGGACGCACCGACCTCGCGGATCGTCACGGCGGTGTTCGGCTTGAAGACATAGGTCTGGTCGGGGATGACGCCTTCAAGCATCTCGCGGATGCTGGTGGCCTCCTCGTCGTTAGCCGGGCCGACGCCTTCGGTCTCGATGTGCAGATGGACGACCCGCCAGCCACGGACCTCGCCCATCAGTTGCTTCGTCACGACCACCTCGTTGATGTAGCGGGTGTCGGGGATGACGACGTGGCCCCGCTCCTTCTTGGCGGACTCGGTGAGGTTGAAGATGAAGACGTCCTTGTGCATGGACCGGGCGAACCGACCCATGGCGACCAAGGTGTCGCGGTGTTCCTTTTTGAAGGTCTCGTCGAAGAAGTTTGCCGTCAGCCCGAGCTGATAGGCGAAGTCGTTGGCGGCGTCCTTGAGGGCGTCGGCGAAGGCGATGCGTTTGATGTCCACGCTGTAGCGGGTCATGCCTTCCGCGAAGGTGTCCTTCCCGCTGCGGGCGTACCCGGAGAGAAGGACGATGGTCTGCGGGGCTTGGAGGGTGCGGCGCATGGGTTACCAGTCGGTCGGGGTCGGGATGGTGGAGGCGGCAGAGCCTTTGCCCTTGGGGAAGTTCAGCTTGTACTTGAACTGCGGCTTGCCCTGCCATTCGCCGTCGGGGGTGACTTCCACCTCGACCTCGAAATAGATGCCGGTCGCGGGGCGGAGGTAGTCCAGGAACGCCGGCACGGAGAGGTCGGCCTTCGGTTCGGAGACGAACTTCCCGCTGATCTTGCCGACGAGCATGGCGAGGCTCTTGCCGTACTTCGTGCCGTAGGACTTGGAGAAGCACTGGCCTTCGGCGGTCTTGAAGAACAGGCGGGCGGAGACGCCGTCGTCGTAGACCTTGACCTTGTCCTCCTTGGGGAGGGACATCTTCAAGACATACTTGCCGGAGGCGTTGAGCGTGGTGAGGGGCGGGCGGTCGTTTTGGTTTTCCATGTTGGTTGTGGGTTAGGAGATTATTTTTTGTCGGAGAGTCTTTCGGCCATTCGGACTACTGCGGTTAGATACCCAATAGTCACCAAGCAAGTGGCGCCGATTGCCCAGAGTGCTACGGAAGCCCAAGGGACAGACGATAGGTAGGCATCACAGCAAAAACAAACAAGCACACCTGCGGAGTTCTGGAGGATGCGTGTTCCTGCCGTATGCCTTACTTCTTCTTCGCTGGTCATGTGGGTTGTGGGTTAGGCGAAGTTAATGGGAGGGAGGGCAGCCGTGGAGGTCGGGCGGGCGATGGTGATTACCTCGGTCGGATACGCTGGCCACTCATTGAAGGACTTGCAGACCTCGTAAGCCTTGATGGCGGAGAGCATGAGGGCTTGTCCTTCGGCGATGAGGTCGGGATGCAGTTCAAAGACGGCGGTGAGGAACGGCGCCTCCTTCTCGACGACGAGGAAGCGGAAGCCCTTCGGACGGACGCCCCCGAAGTTGAGTTTGCAGAGTTCAAGGTACCAAGCGGCCTGCAGTTTGAAGTCGTCCGACCAGATGAGCTGACGACCGAAGCCCTTGGGCGTGGCCTCCTCGGCGGTGGTCTTGATGTCGTAGATGTAGCCGTCCTCGGCGATCAGGTCGATGGAGCCCTTGATGGGGACCATGTAGTCCGCCTTGAGCATCACCTCGGTGGCGACCGGGACGATGTTGTAGCGGGCCATCGCCTGCTTCACCGCGTCGGCGTAGGACAGCGCGTTATCGTACTCGTCCGCCTTGCAACGGATGTCGTCGGGCTGGAGGGTAGACGCCCAGTAGGCGTGGACCTCCTTGCCTTCCTTCGTGCGCTTGTCGGCTTCGGGTTCGGGCTTGAACTTGGCGAAGGCCTCGGGGTCGAGGACGGCGGCGTGGGTCATGATGCCTTCACGGAGGGCCTTGGAGTCCTTGCGTGGGTTGGCCTTGTCGTGGGCGTACTTCGCGGGTGCCTTTAATAGCAACTTCGCTGAAGTCTGGTTAAGTGCGTCAATCGCGTCGTACTCTGCTCGGGTGCGGGCGGCGATGCGTTCGTTGAACTGTGCGATGGTATACATGGCTTGTGGTGGGTTGGTGGGGAAGGGTTAGAGCACCTCGTCGGGATTGTCCACAAGGTTCTCGGCGTCGATTAGCGTCTTGTCCATGTCCTCGGCTTTCTCGTGGAGGTTCTGGACGCTGACCAGGAGCGAGGCGAGGTCTGCCCGGACGATGTTGAGCCGTTCCCGCAGCTCGACCAAGTCGGCGGGGTCGTCCACCTTCGCCGAGTCGGTGATCGCGAGGACGGAGAGGAGGCGGTCGGCGTCGATGCTGACCCGGTGGATATCGTGCTGGGTGACGAAGGTGGTCTGGTAGGCGGTGAGGCTGCGGGCCTCGTTCTGGAGCCGTCGGAGGGCGGCGGCAAGGCGGTCTTGGGAGGTCATCGTTTGAGGGTCTTGGATTTGGAGAGGGTCACTTCCTTCACGATCGTCGGGGAGCAGATGAAGACCCGGACGTTGGAGCGGTAGAGGGTGGGGAGGGTTTCGGCGCTCCAAGCCTTGAGGGCCTTCTCGAAGGCGACGGCGGTCTTGGCGGTGGCCTCAACGTAAAGCATGGAGTCGAGCAGGATGACCAAGGCGAAAGGCTTGCCCTTATCTCGGAAGGCTTGGGTGGCCTTGTAGACGGAAGATGGGACGGTTTTCGGCGTCATCTTGGGAAAAAGGAGCGTGCGGAGAGCCAAATGGGGGTCAGATAAACAGATTTTTTGTTTATCTTGTCGGCGACCGATTGGCTGACGGCGTCGATGATGTAGGCGTTTCCGTCCTTTTCGAAGGTCGCCCCGGCCATCTCGGGGATGTGGCGGGACTGCTTGGACAGGATAACCGCGTCGAAGTCGGCGAGCTCGACCTCGGCTTGCTTCATGTCCGAGATGGAGAATTGCCGGACGGCCTCGGTCTTGACGATCCACATGAGGACGATGGTCGAGTCGGCGAGGATGACGTTGATGGGCTGACAGGCGCCGAGCTTGGATGTAGTGGAGGTCACGGCTGGCGTTTGTTCATAGAGATTTTAGGAACAGAAACATACCAACAAAGAACCCGACATAGGCAAAACACTCCAAGATGCAAAAACGAATACGCCAAGCCCTCTCAGCCTTAGCCTGCCTATCCATTTCGTCATACCACGCCTTGGGCGTGAAGTCAGAGGGATTGCGAACCGACACACCTGCGATGTATTTGATGTCGCTCACGACTGCACCCCCTTCTTGGCGTGCTTCCAATAACTTTTGATGACTTGGTTGTCGCCGGACATCCGGCAAATCAAGTCTGCGGTCTTGGTCATACGCTCGACCTCGGCTTTTAGGCGGGCGACCTCGGCCCTCTCGCTTTCGAGCAGCGCCTCAAGGGTGATGACGCGGCCTTGCAGCCGGGCGTTCTCGAAGAGGAGGTCGGTGTTCATTTGGCGGCGTTGCGGACGGCCTGCTCGAAGGCGTGGTTAGTGAGGACGGCGGCCTGTTCCGAGGACAGGTCTTTGAGGCCTTGTCCAGGCTTGAGCCAGCCCTTCGTGATCAGAATTTCCACGGCGGCCTTTTCGTACTTCAGCTCGCCCATGAAGACCTTGGGGGCTTGGGGCTTGGGTGCGGAGGCTTGATGGCCGTCGTCGTCGAGGTCGACCGAGATGCCGCAAGCGGTCTGGATAGACTGCCGGCGGATGTAGGTGATGGCACCGCCGACCTGTTGAGCCGTTAGGCCGTCAGCCTTGACCATCAGTTTCCCGAAGGCGAAGAGGTGGCCCGAGGTGTGCAGCAGGGAGGTGGACACGCCCACTTTGCCTTCCTCGGTCTCGAGGACTTGGACGAGGGCGAGGTTGTTGGCTTGCAGGACAGGCTTCACCGCGTCGAGCAGAGCGTCGAGCGAGACGTAGCGGGCCTTGAAGGCGGGGTTCAGTCGGTTGGCCCCGACGTTCTCCATCTTGGCGAGGGCGCCGATCAGGTCGAAGTAGGGATTGGTCTGCTCCTGGGGAGCGGTTTCTTTTTTGCTCATGGCTTGTGTGTGGGTTGGGTGGGAAAGGATTAGGGGAAGGTAGTCATCTCGTCCACCGTCTTCTGGGAGACGCAGCGGAGGCGGTTATCGTGGGAGAGGAACCAATAGCGGGTCTGCCCAGCGGGGCGGGGCTTCAGCTTGCGGGCCACCGTGCCGTCGGAGAGGACGATGTAGGACGAGCCGGAGAGTTCGCGGTAGGTCGCAGGGGCCTTGGCTTCGGGGATAGGGTTGGGTTGTTTCTTGAGCATTGGAGTGGTGTTAAATTGGAGTTCCCGGCCGCTGCAAGACTCTCACTTGCTTCATCATTCGTCACGCACCTATTTACTAGTATTGATGCGCTTCTTGTGATGCCGGGTTAAGACCCGGTGCTTCGTAGGTTTCAGCTCTATGCGGCTTGTCCGTTTTAGGGACTGGGAACGTAAGGGTTTATGTCGCTGATGCCGTGTCCAAGTTTGACCCTGGACTGGTATCTTTCAAGGATAAGACTTTGGACGAAGGATTGAAGGGTGCCACGAGAGATGCAGACTTGTCCAATCTTATGTAGGTCAACATCGACGATGGCGTGTTGTTTGTAGCCCTTGTAAGTCGTCCAATCGATGCGATAACGGACGCACTGCATCTTGCGTTTGATTGAGGTAATCAGATGGGCGTAAATAGGAAGGTCAACGCCGTCTATGCGGATTGAACAATAAAGCTCTGGCCTCCTTGAAAGCATCGTCAGTTGATGGCGCCACGCTTGGCGGCGTCGAGGATTAAGAGGGCGTCGGCGTTCCAGAGGGTGACGTCAACGGAGGGGAAGAGTTCGGCCGCTCGGGCCTTCAGGACGTTCTTCCATTGGGTGCCGGTGCGGTCGCCCTTCGTGCCGACTGGGTGGGCCTTCATCCAGATCGCGGGCTTCACGCGGTGGACCTCCCAGCCCATGCCGATGGCGGCGCCGTAGAGGATGCCCGTGTTCCACATCAGTTTGCCGATGGCCGAGCCCGGGATGGACTTGCCCGCGAAGAGCGGAGGCTCCTCAAGGTACAGGACCACGCGGCCTTTGGACAGGTGGATGTCCTTGATGAGGTTCACCACGTCCCAGTCGGTGCCGGGCATCTTGTGGAGTTCGGTGGTTCCTTCGGACGGGGTGAAGACGGCGATGCCTCCGTTTACTCCAGGATCGACGGCCACGATGGTTGGCTTGTTCATTATTTCGAGCGCGGGTCTCGGTTAATCCGAGCGACCACGATGCGAGTGATGGCGGGACATTTCCTTAGGTCAAACCCTTTAGACTTGAAGCCCGCGAAGCCGAGCTGGTGGGCGGCGTAGATTTCGCCGATCGTGGGCTTCCTGCCCAGCGCCTTGGTCAGCCGTTCCTCAAGGTAGGTCAGCCAAGAGGTGGCGTATTCCAGCCCGACCCCTTCGTCCGTGGACCAAGTGCTATACCCATAGGTCGGAAGGCCGTGGCGGGCACGCCAGAGGGTCGTATCGGCCCACGCAGCGGGGAAGAACTGAAGGAGGCCACGCTCGCCGAGACGCCCGATGGCCTTGGGGTTGCCGGATGACTCGACGAAGATGATGGCCTCGACCTGTCCAGGGGTGACGGCGTGGAGGGAGGTCGCCGCGAGGAGGAGGGTGAGGAACCTCACGACTGCACCTCCTTGGCTTTGTGCCACGCTTCGACTTCATCAATGCAAACATCTTCGACCTTCTCGTATTCAGACCAATAATTGCTGTATTCAAGACGGATGGCTTCTCCAGCGAGGGCATCCCCCGCCTTGGTCAGCCGCCGAATGTCGCTCGCCTGTCGATTAGACAAGGCAAGCAACTCGGTGTTGATGCGTTTGGAGTTCTCGACCTCGGCCTTGAGGCGGGCGTAGTCCTCCCAGCGGACGTAGTTGCCCCAAGCAACCTCTCTCACAATCGGTTCAATCATCTGGGCTTGGTATGATGGCTCAACGCATTGAGTTGAAGGCTCGTATCGCTTCGGCTCGCTCATCGTCCGTCCATCGTCGGGTGAACCGAGCCGGCGTCCTTCTCGCCGTTGCGGTCAACGAAGGACCAAGTGAACAGGGCACGGCATCCCGTGGTTAGGTTGGCGTAGATCGTCACGGCCTTGCACCCGTGGGACATTCGGAGGTTGTCCTCGGCGACGGCGGCGCAGAGCTGGATACGCTCGCGGGCGAACTTCTCGGTCCAGTCGCCTTGGAGGACGCGGTCACGGGCGTAGGCGATTTGGTAGGACAGGCCTCGGATGACATGGGCGGGGGACGCCAGCATATCGGGGACGTGGGACATGGGGTCAGGCATGGCGGCGGATGCGGTTGGGGTGGTTCTGCTTGCGGGCGTACTTGAACATGACGCCCATATTGAAGGCGGCCGTCCGCAGGGAATTGCGGGGGAGGCCGGTGAGGGCGGCGAGTTCGGGGAGGGTGGTCGTCGCGGGGTTTGATGCGAGGATGGCTTCCTTGCAAGCGCCGTGACGGCAGCGTGCCTTTTTGTCGGGTGTGGGTTGGTTCATGGGGAGATTAGTACTTGTTGATGATGTCGATGAGGCTGGGGCCGTCGGCGAGGGCGAGGATGTAGGCCGCGAGGGCGAGGCCGGCGAGGAGGGCGAGGATGAGTTTCATGTGGTTGGGTGGTTGGTTGGGGGTTAGGAGATAATGGCAAGTTTGCGGCAAACGCGGTGGATGGCTTGGTAGGCGACTTCGGCTTCTTCGTAGCGGGACAAGGCGTTGACTCGGACGCAGGAAGCGTCGTTGCGATCGCCGGCACAGGCAGAAGCATCGGCGAGGACGGACTGCAGTTCATGCTCTGCGGTGGCAACAGCGGCAGCGGCTTCCTTGAACTCGGCCTTAGCTGCGTAGAGGGCGCTGATGAGGTGGTGGATGGTGGCTTCCTTGTCGGTCTTGGTGGTCATGTGGTGTATTGGGTACGCCATTGAGTTATGAGGTCTTTAGATTTAAATACAAGACCAATCTTCTAAAAAGTTTAGGGACGCCATTAAAGACGCTTTAGACCCCCAAAGTTTCCAAAGGACGCCACCTAGGACGGGTTATGGAAACCCCCATTTGACCCCCTTGGCTTGGCTCAGGAGGCGTTTTGACGGCGAAAGCGTAGGAAGACCGCCACCCCCACCCCCACGCACCCGACCGCCAACGCCCACCCAAGGTCACGGCAAGCCTTCAGCCCCAAGGTCGCCGAGGTCAGTTGCCCTTCCAAGCGGGCGTCGTCGCTCTTCGTGCCCGCGTCCGTGATCAGCATGACCATCGCGTTCGTGTCCTGGAACGAGCTGAGGATGTAATCCGAGATGAAGGCCACGGCACAAGCAGCCATCCCAGCGCAAACGACCAAGGCCACCGTCGCCCACAGGAGGTTCGCCTCACTTCCTCCGCTTGGCTGGTTTCTTTTTGCCATTGGGTTTCTTCGTCACCTTGGCGACCTCAGCCTCGCCACGGGCTTTGACGTACAAAATTACAAAATCCGTTATTTCTGGTGCAGCGTATCCACACGCACCGATGGCGGCCATCCGTAGTCCTGGGGAAGTGATGTGGTCTTGGATGCCGTACCCGACGAGGGCGGCGGTGATCGCGGCGGCGGAGACCCGGCGAACCACCCAGCCAAAGGACACGGGTTCGGTCGAAAGGAGAAGGCGGGCCGTCATCGCCAAGCCCCCGAGGATGGAGGCGACCAAGCCGTCCTTGACCAAGGCCTGCGTCTGCTCGCTGTCGATGGATGGGGCAGGGGGCGGGCTCATTGTTTGACGCGGCGGTAGCCTTCCCGCCAGAGGACTTCGGTGACGACGGCGGTCAAGGAACGGACGTGGGCTTCCGTGAGGTCGAAGTCGCCGACGTGCAGGGCTTCATGCACCACCGTGTTGAGCCGTGACCTTTCCGTGCCGTGCTTGGCGTTGATGCGGATGGTGTAGGAGTCACCCTCCTTGATGGCCTGCCCGAGGAGACGCCCGCCCATCTTAGCCTCCTTGATTTTTATCTTCTTCTTTAGGGGCATGGTCTTTCTTGAGGTGGTCGACAAAGAAATGCCAAAACCCAAGGATGAGGGCGACAACCAATAGACCTCCGACGGTCGGCAGGAACCAAGCGGAGTCGAGGAGGAAGGGCACGGCCCCGATGCAGACGCCGGAGACGAGAAAGCCCGCCGCGATCATTAAGCGACCAAAGGCAAAGGCAACCCCACCGATAACCATCATCCCAGCGGCGACTAGGGTGTATAGGTTGCGCTGACCGTCTCGCTTTGCCTGTTCGAGTTGTTGCTTGAGGGCTTCGATATGCTTGGCCATCTCCGACATCACTTCCGCGTTGGCCTTTTGCTCGGCTTCCATCTTCGACCACATGGCGTCGATGTCGGCCTTGGCCTTGGCGGCATTGGCGACGTTGGCCTCGTACTGCTTGGGGTCGGCCTTGGCGGCCCGGGCTTGGGCGTAGGCGAGGTCTTCGAGGGAGGGCTTCGGGAGGCCGGCCTCCGCAACCGTCAATTCGGAGCGGACGACTTCGGGCTTGTCGGCGTTCTCCTTGGCGACCGAGACGGCCGCGGCGGTGCGGGACTCCAGCTTGTCCTCCTTCTTGCCGACGACGTCGAGCGTCCCTTGGGCGGGTACGGGGTCGGGCGTCGGGGTGGGTGCCGTGGAGCAACCAGCCAGGAGAAGGGACATGACCAAAATGCGATGCATCGTAAATTGGTCTTTGCCGGATTGCGACTTACTTGCCCTTGAGGGCGTCGAGGATGGTCTTGCCCTTGCCTTCGGCGGCCTTGAGCTTGTCGAGGTGCTTGCGGTAGACGAGGAGGCCGGCGACGAAGCCGATGAGCAGACCCGTGAGGAAGAGGAGAGCGATGTACATGGTTAGGAGAGTTTGGAAAGGAGGGCTTGGACTTGGGCTTCGAGTTCCGCGATCCGCTCGGCGTCGGACTTGGCGGGCGTCTCGGCTTGGTAAGCGACTGAGACGAGATACTCGTCGGTCATCTCGGCGTTGCCAATTACTTGGCGGCCGTCTTCGCAAGTGATGCTGAGGAGGTCTTCGGAGCGGGTCCAGAGGAGTCCGTTTTGGTCGGTGTAGGGCATAGGGTTTAGAAGTAGGTGATGATCATAGCAAAGCCGTTGGCGCCGTCTCCGCCCTTGCCTGATGCGAAGCCGTTGTCGGAAGCACCGCCACCGCCACCGCCACCACCGGGCCAGCCCCCATTGCCGCCCGCACCACCAGCGGTTGCCGTTTTATAAAAGCCACCACCACCGCCTGTTCCCCCAATGAAGTATTGAGTCGTCGCCGAGGTGCCAGCGGTTGCGGCTACGCCTGCGGTAGTTCCACCTGAGCCACCAGCGATGCTTGAAGATAAGCCTGCATAGTTAGACCCAGAAATCAACTGACCTCCTGCACCCCCAGCGGCTGCTGTCGTGCTTGCGGCCGAAGCTCCTGCACCGCCGCCACCGCCGGTAGGATTGAAGCTGAGACCAAAATATGCCGATCCATCATTCCCGGTCGTGGTAGTTCCTGCGGCACCTTGTCCAGATAAGACAAAATATCCATTGGAGTAGATATAACTGCCCGTTGAAACAGCTCCGCCACCCGTAGAGGTTCCGGCCTTGCCGTTGACCGTAGAGCTTGCTGTTCTGTAAATCGAGAATGACGACACGGAACCAGACGAACCATTGTTTCCGTTTGTGCTGTCAGTCGTGACTGATGCACCGCCCGCACCACCAGCGCCGACAGTAACGGTTTCCGTGCTTCCGAGATAACCAGCCGCGATGCGTCCATAGAAGGCATTTCCTCCGGCACCAGCAGAGCCACCGCCACGGATTGAGGAAGTGGCCTGACGGGCTCCAGAACCACCGCCAGGAGCTCCGCCAACAAGGTAAATCTCCACCCACTTCGCACCTGTTGGCTTGGTCCAGGTGAAGGAACCAGACGTGGAGGATGAACCGTAGGTGTTCACCACGCAACCGCTCGGAGCGACCCAAGAGACATCGTAGTTGGTGCCGGAGTTCTTCGTCAGCACTTGCCCCGTAGCCCCAGCCGTAGGGATGCCGATGGCCGCCGTCGATTGGGTCGTGGCATCCGAGAAGGTCAGCACGCCGCCACCGCTGGCTTGAAGGGTGAGGTTCTGGGCGTTGATGGTAGACGCACCTTGAAGGGTCAGCGTGGAGACGTAAGCCGAGTTATCCTCGTTGTAGAGGTATCCAGAGTAGATGCTGATGCGGTCGCCAAGCCAAGTGCCGCCACCGCTAACGGTCGTCCACTTGAGGTTCGTGCCGTCGAAGGTGAGGGCTTGACCCGTCGTCGGGACGGTCGAGTCGAGGGTCGAAGTGGCGCCGTTGGAGAGCGTGCTGATCGTCAGGCCACCGCCACCAGAGACGGTCGCCCACTTCAGTTCCGTGCCGTCATAGGTCAAAGCCTGCCCGGTCGTCGGGGCCGTGGCGTTCAAGGTCGTCGCCGCCGCGTTGGTCAGGGACGAGATGGAGAGCTTCGGCGACAGGAGGCTGTCAACGGAGGCTTTGCTGTAGAGGTTGATTGCCATGCGGTTGTTTTAAGAGATGACGAGTTGTTCCCAAGCCCCGTTTTTGCGGACGTAGGGGGAGCCGTCGGAAGGGGCGTCGGTGAGGTAGGAGCCGATGGGCTGGTAGGTTGCGGCGGCGGTGGCCGTGGTCAAGTAGGCCGACATCCCCGAAAGGGTCTGATAGGTCGAGGCCGCCGAGGCAGTCGTGAGATAAGCCGACATCCCAGAGAGCGTCTGGTAGGTCGCGGCGGCGGCAGCGGAGGTCAGCAGCCCAAGGGTCGAGGCCGACTTGTTCTTCCAGAGGGAGGTCGCCGTCTCGTAGACCAGGAGGTCGCCGTTGGACGGAGTGAGCGCGCTTACGTCGTGAAGCTCTGACAGCTCAAAGCCATTGCTTATACGGACGAGGATGGTGCCTTGGTTGGCGTGTACCCGCTCCACGATGGCGACATAAACCATGTGGTAAGGAGCCGAGGGCTTCGTGGTCGTGAAGGCGCCGGCGGTCATCGGGCTGAGGTAGAGCTGCTGGCCTTCGGTGTAGGCCGAGGTGTTGAGGTTCTCGACCAAGCCAAGGACGCAGACATAACCGTTCTGGTTGTTCGTGATGTCCGAGATGACCACCCCGAAAGTCTGGGCGGAGGTCGCGTCCCCCGTGGCGAGGGCTTTCGTGACCGTGACCTTGTTGCCCGCCCCGCCGTTGATGTAGACCACCGTCCCCTTCGTGAGGGTCGCCCCCGTCTCGTTGCGGACTTGGGCACGGACTTGGGTCGTCGAACCAGAGGGGAAGCCGAAGTCGAACACCGCCGCGAGGGAGGTGCCGGAGTTGACCACCGTGGGGGTCGCATCGGGGGCGAGGGCCGTCACCGTGCCGACGGCGATGGTCGCCGCAGGGCCGGGCGTCCCGAGCTCCACCGACAGGACGGCAGGGGCCGTCGCAAGGACCGCGACCTCAAGCGTCCCCGTTGTCTCCGCCACCGTGACCGAGAGCGTCCCCAGGACTTGCGAAGAGATGGAGATGGGCATCGGTTAGGCCGTCACTTGGTCGATGACGTTGAGGCGCATGGTCTCCGAGTAGAAGACCGTCGTGCCGTAGGCGAACTTGATGTCCCAGCGGGCCGAGCCCAGCGACCAATTGGCGGTCGGGCTGTAGGAGGCCACGAAGGAGAGGCCGTCCACCGCCATCGTGATCGTGCAGGGGTAGACCTGATTGGCGGCGTCGATGATGGACGAGGTGACCGTGGTCGTCAGTAGGTTGGCGGGGCCACCCGTCTCGGGGGTATAGGTGACGGTCCCCGCGAAGGTCGTTCCGCGTTTGAAGGTGACTGAGGTCGAGCAGGTCATGGTTGATTGGCCTGAGCCATTTGCGGATGGTGAAGGCATCTAATGTTGCCGGGATTGGAAGGGGGGTCAGACCGAGATGGATTGGGTCGGGTTAAGGCCGCCAGACCACTTGGTAGAGTCCGAGTAGTTGCCCTCCCAAGCGATTTGCTCGGTCTCGTAGTCGGGGGTCGTCCACCATGAAGGCGGGGTGAAGCCGTCATCTTCCCATCGGTAGGGCCCCTCGTAGAAGATATTGAAGGGGATGGTGATTGGGCCGAGGAGGTGCTGGGTCAGCACCCATTTGCTGTTCGTATTGTCCCAGGATACGGTGGCGATGCGGAGGCGCTGGCAGTTATAGTTCTTCAGCTTGTTTACCTGTCCAATCTCAAGGTTCCCATTCACCTCAAATGGGGCTTCAGGGATGGAGATTGAGACGGGGGCAATCTGGAAGGCGTTTGTCCAAGTCTGCAGATCGCATTGTGTCTCATTACCCCAAGGGGTCGTCTTCGTGTAGGCATCCCCCCCGACCTCCATCAAGGCCGCGTAAGGCACGCCGGCAGAGAGGACGCCGCTGGCGATGTTGTAATGGTTGAGGATGACGCAAAAGGCGTACTCCTTGGTAGTGGCGCCACCGCTCGGAGGGACCAGCGTGAAGGTCGCTCCATCGTCGAGTAGGTCGGTGTTTGGCGTCGTGGCCGCCGTTTTGGAGCCCGTGGGATAGACCGCCATTCCAACCATATTATATTCGCGCAAGCAACTGAGAAAGGAATTGGTCGCCGTCCGGCAGATGACCCGCATCTTCGAAAAGATGACCTTGTTCGGCGGGACTTGGTCGCCACCGCCGTCGCCACCATCCGGGATGGTACCAAAGGAATTAGGAACCAACTGAGACCAGACTGGATTGACCTCCAGCGTGGTCCCGTGACTCGACGCGGAGAAAGAATAACCGACTCCTGGTTGTAGGCTCATTACGAAGGGGGGGCAAGGTTGACGTAGACGAAGGCGTCCCAGCCGTTCTTGGCGTAGCGGATCTCGTAGTTGATTTTATAGAGGGCGCCGAACTCCTCGACATTCACTTGCGACAGGAGATTGACATGGCCTACCCCAGCAACCGTTCCTTTAGGAGCCCAAGCGGGAAGGAGCTGGAAGACACCCCAAGAGTCCGTCGATGTCGCCGTGTTGAGCAGGCCGAGCAGCGCTTGGACGTTTGAGAGGGTTGAACTGTAGATGATGCCAGAGTAGGATGTGGTCGTGGCGAGATAGTTCGTCTTGCCGTAGAGGCTTGGGTAGGTCGGGTCAACGAAGCCGATGAAGCGGCCGCCATTAGCCGACTCAAAGCAAGAGCCATGGGCACCCATGTAGGAGCGTTCTGGCTTGGACGGTGTCGTCTTCGACATGACCATCGGTCCCGTGCTGCTTTGGGTGTAAGGTCCAGCGCCTGCGATGTCACCCGCGTATCCAGAGCCAGTTGGTTTGGTGAAAAAGGCAGGGTGCGAGGTGATGGGCTCGCTCGTAAGTCCGTTGGCCGATGAGATGTTCGGCTTGGTCATCGTGGCGGGGTCTTCGCCAGAGCCCGGCTCGATGCCTACGTAGTCCACCGTGATCGTGCAGATGTCCAGGGAGTCCCAGCTGATGCGCCACTTGTCGAGCTTGAGGTAGCCATATGCCTCGTCTGGGTGGGCTGTTCCCTTGACGAGGAAGGCGTCGACGTCGGTGGTCGTGTCGCCCTTGAAGACGGAAACGGAAGTGCTGAGACCGAAGCCGTCAGAGACAACGGTCCAGCCCGATTGGAGGATGGGGGCGACTAAGTCGTCGCCGTTGATGACGATTGCCATTGGAAATTAGATGCTGCCACTTCGTGAAGCGGCGTTGAGTGGTTGGGGTTTGGTGAAGTCGGTCGGGACGCCGCCGCCGTTTCCGTTACGGATTTCCTCAAGGAGTTGGGTCTGCTTGCGGGACTCTTCAAGCTGCAGGGTCATGGCCTCCATCACCGGGTTTGCGCCGACGCCGACGACGTTGCCGAAACCTTCGGGGCCCTTGAAGCCGGTCGGAGTGGTTGGTGTTGGTTCTGCCTTAACTCCAACTCCAAGAGACTCAGAAAGTCGTCTTCCTTCGTCCGTGTTGGTGAAATACTCAACTGCCATGCGTTGCACTTCCTTGTCCTTGGCAAGGCCTTCCATCGTGACGCTGCCTTCGCGGAGTTTGCGGACGTACTGTTCGGGAAGGTTGAAGTCCTTGAACTGCCCTCCTTCGTTGGCGAGGATTTGACGCGTGATTTCAGCACGACCGGCCTCGACCAATTTGCGTTCGTCATCGAGTTCCTTCTTCCGCTTGAAGAAAGCAGCCGCTCTGGCTTCTTCGGCAGACGCATATGCAGTCTTCCCTTGAGAGATTAGGTCGATACCTTCCTTGGCGTTCTGACGGGCCTCGGCCATCGCGGCGCTGATGTAACTGATCGCGGATTGAAGCAGGACCATCGGGGCGGTGAAGCCGAGGAAGATGTCCTTAAACGCGGTGCTGAACTTCTTCTGGATGTCCTCGACCTGTTTTCCGAAGGAGACGGTGGCCGACTTGGCCTTGTCCATCGCCTGCGGGACGTCGGAGGTGGTCTTGATGTTTACTTCTAAGGATTGGGCCATGTCAGTCGGTCTTCTCCTTTGCCGGATTGGAAGCAGACGCGGCCCTCTCGGCTTCCATGTAGGCCTCCTCCTCTGGGGTCATTATTTTGACCTCCGCCCCCTTGCGGATTGCCAGGGCCGAGTTCAGCCAGATGGCTTGGCACTCCGGCATTTCCCACGCCCGCTTCTCCTCGATGCCCGACGCGATCAGGTTGGCGACAATAGCCAAGGGCCACGGGACGCCGTTGTCCCCGCCGCTTTTCTTCCCGTTCTGCTCCCAAAACTTGGGCCAATCGTGGATTAGGGCGTAGCCCGAGAAGGCCTTGACCAAAGCCTCAAACTTGGAGGGGTTGCGGTTGAGGCTGAGGATGCGCAGCTTGTCGAGCCAACCAATCTCCCCAAGCGGTTCCTCGGCGCATACTTGACAGGCGAAGATTAGGTCGGCTGGGGTGATGCCGCGCTCGCCCGTGATTAGGGGCGACTTAAAGGCCATCAGTCGCACGCGGTACTTGAGGCACCACGGATAAAGCGAACGACCCAGCAGCTTGAAGGGCGCCGGGTCGATGAAGGCAGAGAGGAAGCGGTCGTCCATTCCTGGACTATGCCCCTGCCGTCCGCTGGGTCAATTAGGTAGGAGGCGTAACGTCAACCTGCTCGTAGCAAATCGCCGTAACCGAGACCGAAGTGAAGTCCTTATTGGAACCCTTCTCGGAAATCCCGGTGATCGTGCCTTCGTAAGACACCGTTGCCGTCGAGCCGCCCGAGTAGGCTGATGCCGCATTGAGCGTGAAAACCAAGTCAGCACCGAGGGTAGGAACGGCTGAGGTCTTGCAGATGCCGTCGACCGTGATCTCGGTCTTGCGGTCGTCGAAGCGGGTCGTCTTGGTCACGCCCGTCTCGTCTGCGACCGTGGCGGAGAGGTTAAAGGTCGAGCTGACCGAGTAGGACTGGACGAACAAATTGCTGACGGTACCAGCGACACCGAAGAGGCAAGTAATTCCATTAGATACGGCGGCCATTTGTCTTTGCCCGTTTTGGAATAATTACGGGGCCAGACAGGTCCAGACCGAGAAGGCGAAGGAGGTCGCCCAGGAGCGCTCGTCGATACCCTCGTCCTCGGACAGGATGCTGACGTCGTAACAGGTCGCGTCACCGCCGGAGACGAAGGCGGCCTTGATGCTGTCGAGGTCACGCATATTCCCGACCAAGGCGGCGCAGCGGGCACGGTGATCGGCGAGGGTCGTGTCGTCGGCGTTGGAGAAAAGGGTGATGCGGACGGAGCAGTCATAGTTCCCCTCCCCCTCTTGGAGGCTTGCCGGCGGGCGGGCGGAGTCGCAGAGGACGACGGCCTTGGGCAGGGTCTGGGTGACGGCGCTGTCGCCCGTGAGGAAGGTGACCGAGGTCAGCCCCGTCTGGGTCGAGAGGTAGGTCGCAAGGGTGGACTCTACGATGTGGCGGATGGATTTGGTGCCCATAAAGGTTTGGTTATTTGCGGTTAAACTTGGCGACGTCGTCGGCGATTAGACGCTGGATTTTGGCGGGCATCTGTTTGACGCGGTTGCCGTAGACGAGGCCGAGGGTGTCCGCTTGGTCGGCGATGCCGTAGATGTTGCCCATCAGATTGCGGATGGTGACCTCGGCGAGCTTGTCGGTGAAGGTTGATGCGCTGTTGCCCGGCACGCTGCTGTGCTTCGTGATCCATCCAGCCTTGCGGAGTTTCGAGCCCGCGTTCTTCTCCACGCCGTTGATGACGGGGCGGGGGAGGGACATCAGCGCCTTGTACCAGCCAGACTTGATGGCGCCGACCGTCTCCTGGCGTTGGGCAATGTAGGTATCAAGGTCGGCCTTCTGCTCGACCACCCGCTTGTCGAAGGACTTCACCCCGCTGACGTTCCGTCCGTTCTTCCAGAGTCGTCCGTTGTTGCGCCGATAGATGGGCTTGTAGACCGCGTCGATGGCGGTCGTGCCTTGGAGGAAAGCCCCGTCCGAGCTGAGGGACTGGGCGGCCACGCGGTTGCCGATGCGGTTGAAATAGTTCTTGGCCTTCTTGAAGCCCTCTGGCGTGCCGAACCCCTTGTACTGCGGGGAGAGCATACTGGCCACGAATGAGTTCGCCGAGATGATGGTCGATTGGCTGGAGGCCACCTTCCAGAAAAGGCCTTGGTTGTCGTTCAATGCCAAGGAGCCGAGTCGCTTGATGACGCGGGTGGCTTGCGTCCCTGCACCTCCGCCAGTCAATGGGGTGACGACCTTGCCCACGTCTCGGTCCACGGCCCGCTCGCCGGCCTTCTTGGCGGCGTTGGATAGGCCGTTGCCTCCGCCCTTGGTCAGGGGAGGGGTGAAGGTGGCGGCGTCTTGGCAGGCGAGGGCGGCCTGTTCCAAGGTGGCGTCGCGGATGGTCTGCTTGGAGGCGGCGGCGAACTTCTGGATGGCGTCCACGAAGGCCTGCTGACTTGCGGGCGTTAGGGATACCTTGACCACTTTACTGGTTGTCGTCGATGACGACGAGCGTGATCCAAGCCGACGCGGGCTTGTAAGTCTGGGTCGTGATGCGGACCGTCTTCCCGCCGGCCACGATTTTCTTCCCTTGGCCCAAGGAGGCGATGGGGACGCCCCCCGAGAGTAGGGCCGCCGATGCCCCATTAGACCCGTCTGGGAGGCTCCAGGAGGCCGTTACGGCGGGCACCCTTACCGTGTACTGGGTCCGCTCCATATACCCCCCTGCCTCGAGGACTGTCTGGACGGCAGGGTCGGAGATGAGGCATTGAAAGGTGATGGCCCCCGAGTTGGCGGAACCAGCCACGCCGAAGTCGGCAATCATCTCCTTCGCGTCGTCCAAAAACTCGTTTCCGTAGAGGCTCATCACCTTTGCCCGATTTGGTAGAAAAACAAAAGACCCCCAAGGTTGCCCAAGGGGGTCTGGTTTATGCGGCTAAGGCCGCACCGCTTACGCGCTCTTGATACGCTTGAGGTTCGAACGGCCCTTGGCGGCACCGAAGCGAACTGCGGCGGTCAAGTAGAGGATGCCGCCCGTGTACTCGGACTCGACCAGGATGGAGAGACCACCCATGGTAGCGACGGCCGAGTTCGTGCCGGCGGACCAGACCGAGCCGGTGCCGATGGCGATGGCGTCCTTGGCGGCCGCGAAGCCGACGAGGTTTTCGCCGTTGTTCGGGAGACCAGCGTACTGCATGATCTGCAGGGTGCCGATGTTGCCGACGATGCCGGTGCGGACCACGCTGTTGTCGCCCTGCGTGTTGAACGCGGAGGTCAGCTTGGCGTCCTTACGGAGAGCGCCGATGTAGGAGGAGTTGAGGACGAGACCGCGCTGCTCAGGGGCGAGGAGGTCGTCGAGGGCGATGTCGAGGTCGACCACGTCATTGTAGTCGAAGTCGGCGGCGGCGATGACCACGTTGCTGGAGTAGTTGGCGTTCGTGACGAGGGCGGCAACGGCGGCGTTGACCTTCTTCACGATCTTGGCCTGGACTTCTTCCTTGAAAGCGTTGATGACGCCTTCCGGGCCCCAAGCGGCGAGTTCCTGCGCGTCGAACGAGCGGGTCGCATGGTAGTGGACGAGGTTGACGGTGGCCTTGGTCATGTCGGCGTCACCGGTCTGGTGGTAGCCGCCGGAAGCCTTGTCGAAGACGATGGCGTCGTCACCAGCGACGAACGGGACGTCGATGGAGATACCGCGATCGGTAGGGGACTGCGCGAGGGTCGTGAAGACGTCGAGCATGGGGAGCTTCGGGCGGACGTCGGCGACGATGATGTCGGCGAGAGCGGCCGGAGCGAGGTCGAAACCAGAATTTGCCATAGGTGTGTTTTAGTATTTAGGGGTGAAGGGAAATTATTTGGTGCGGCCGTAGAGGATGGCCGCTTGATGCTTCTTGAGGAAGGCGACGCGTTCGGCGCTGGGCTTCATCGTCGAGTACTCCTCGCGGATTTGCTCGACCGACTTCTCGGTCTGCACGGCGGGCTGTTCCGCAAGGACGGGCTGCGAGCCGGTCTTGGCGACGATGTTGGCGGCTTCCTTGGAAGCGGAGACCTTGGAGGCCTCGAGGTCGGAGACCAAAGCCTTGAGCGTTGCAATCTCGGCGGTGGCGGCCTCAAAGGCCACGGTCAGCTCGGAGATGCGGGCGTCCTTGGTGACGACTTCGGCCTTCACGGCGGTCAGTTCGTCAGCGGCGCCGACGGTGAGTTTCTCCACGGTGGAGCGGAGGTCGTCGCGTTCGGCGGTCAACGCCTGGGCGAGCGTTTCAACGGTCGAGAGCTGTTCTTCGATGGTCATCTTGTAATTGCTTTGTTTGGAATAAGCCGATGGGTTAAGCCCAAGTCTTGAGGGCTTCCTCAAGGGAGTCGGCAAGCCCGGTCACAAGACCAAGCTTCGCGGCTTCCTTGCCCGAGAAGGAACCACCCGTGAAGGCGGCGTCCTTGGCGTTCACGCGGGTCATCTTGATGGACTCGATGAAGTCCTCGTCGATGGCGTCGACTTGCTTCTGGAGGTCGGCAATCTGCTCGGCGGTCAAGGACGTGCCTTCGATGCCGGCGCCCTTCAGAGGGGAGCGGCTGGACTTGATGACCACCATCCGCACGCCAGCGTCGGCGTAGGCTTGGCTGTAATCTGGGATGACCATGTAGACGCCCACGGAACCGATGGAGCCCGAAGGCAGGGCCACGAAACTGTCCGCAGCCGCCGCGATCCATAGGGCGGCGCTGTTGGCTTCCTCGCCGAAAGCACGGGTCGGCTTGCTGATGCGGCGCATCTTGGAGGCGAGTTCGGGCACGCCCGTCACCGTACCGCCGGGGGAGATGACGTGGAAGGCAATCCGCTTGGCCGCAGGGTCGGCTTCCATCGCGTCGATGTCGGCGGAAATCTGGTCGATGTCGGCGGCGCCCATCATCCGCTCCAGGGGCGAGACGCCCTTGCCGATGACCCCCATCACGGGGATGACGCCGATGCCGTCCGCACGCACATAGGCTTGAGGGCGGTCGCCGAAGAGCTTGGCGAGTACATCCGTGAAGGCGTACTTCTCGGCCAATGCCTTGGCGTCGGTCGCCTTGGCTGGGTCGATGAGGAGGGCTTCGCGGCCTTGGAGACCGTTGTTGAGAAAGCGTAGCATGGTATGAAGTTAGGCGGGTAAGGTGTCGTTGTTGCCGGGCATCTCAAGGCCAGAGGGGCCGTCTTCGGGGTCGTCGACCGCTTCCGTTGCGTCCTCGGCCTCGTCCTCTGGAGACTCCTCCATCTCGGCCTTGGGTTGCATATTGGTGAAGCGCTGCATGGCCTCCTCAAAGGAGACCTTGCCACCCGTCGCCGCTGTCACGTCCTTGGCGAAGACGATGTCCTCGACCAGTTCCTTGAAGGTCTTGCGGAAGTCGCCGCCCCGCTTCTTGGACACGGCGGAGAAGGAGGTCAGTCCAGCCCGGAGGTCTTCGCGGTCGTTGGCCGAGTCACGGCCGTTGTCGATGGAGGGGGTCTGCGGGACGCTGAACTCGACGTCGGCCCAGTTCGGGTCGTCGGGCAGTTCACCCTTGGCGATGCCGTCGGCGATGCGCCATTGCCAGTCGGGCACGCAGTACTCGTCATGCACCATGCATTGGATTTGACCGACATATCGGTCAGCCTTGCCGAGGACCAGACGCACCAGAGCCGAGCCGGCCTTGCTGCCGTCGCCGACCACCTCGTAGGGTAGGCCGCCGCTCGCGATCATGCGGGCGAGGATGGTGTTGAACATATCCATCGACTGTCGAGGGAAGTTCGGGGTGACGCTCTTCAGGTCTTCTCCTGGTTCAAGGACCAGCAGTTTCCCGCCCATCTGCGAACTGATGTTCGACATATCGGAGGCGGTCACGCCGTTGAGGTCGGCGACGAGGCTGTTGTCGGCGAAGCCCCCATTCTTGGTCAGCACCGAAGGCACGTCCGTCACCTGTTTGACGGCCCGCTTCTCCAGCTCGATGATTTCCGTCTGGTCCTGCATCGAGTTCAAGGCCTGCTGCATCGGGGGGATGCCATGCGCCGCCGAGATACGTTGCTGGTTGGCGATGTGCAGGACCGACTCGGCAGAGATGAAGGAGAAGGTCGTGTCCGTGTTCTGCACCCAGATGCCCTTAAGTTCGCCGTAGGGACCGAAGACGAAACCGTCCCAAGTGTCCGGGGTGATCTGCTTGGGGTCGGTCGGGCTGATGACGCGGTGGCCTTCGATGAGCTGGGTCTTCGCCTTGCCGGAGGCGTCACGGACCTTGAGGGCGAACATCTCGCCGTCGACCGCCCAAGTGTGGACGATAATCCGTTGCAGTTGCTCGCCCGTGAAGCGACCCGTGATGTCCGCCTTGCGGGTTTCGCGGTAGTAATAGTCCTCGTAAAGACGCGCCTTGAGCGGGTCTTGGGCGTGGCTCGTAGGCTTCATGCCATCGCCGACGACGTACATCACCATGTCGTTGACGTACTGCACCATCGAAGGGTAGTTCTTCTCGGCGTAGCGGGCTTTCTGGAGAAGCTGCAGTCGGTCGTAGGAGTTGACGTCCTTGCGGGCGTCTTGAGGCGCCGAGCCGTACCACGCACGGCGGGCGAACGACATCCCGGCGTTCTGGAAGTTGGACGACCATGCCGACGCCTTGGGCGTTCCCTTCGTCGCCTTGACGGGAGGGGCGGGCTTCTTGATCGCGGGCTTCTTTTTGGGTAATGCCATGTTTAGATTTGTCGGTTGTCCCAGCGGACGGCGATGACGTTCTTGCGGACCGAGCCAGGATATTGCTTAGGGTCGAGGATGCCGAGGGCGTGCTGGGCTTCCGCAAGCATCTCCTTGGCGGGCATGACCATGGACTTCGACGCCGACGACCCGCTGTCCGAGTACGACATGAGGGTCTTTCCCTCCGTGATAAGGGCCACCGCTTTGCTGCGGATTGCAAGGAGTTCGCACTCGGTGAGGCCGATGAAAATGCCGGAAGCCATGTTAAACTTGCTCCGATTGGAAGGAAAGGGGGCGTGCCGAGGGCCAACGATCCGAACGTCCAAGCCATTGTACGTCCCCACAAACCCCCGGCACGCTTGCTATGATGTTTATGGGCTTGGGCATAAAGTCAACCAGCGGGTGCTTCCGTTTCCGTGGTCGTGGCCTCCCGACCGACGACGCCCCAGCGGACGGCGACGAGCATCGCCAGCACCTCGCAGTCGAGGGCGTGATTGTCCGAGACGCCTTGGGGGAGTATCCACATCGGCTTCCCCGTGCGCTTGTCCTTCACGCGGACCTCGGAGTTCAGCTGCTTGACGTAGTCCTCGGAGGCGTCACGGGGGTAGGTGTGCAGTTTGCGGACGCGGAGGCCGTGCAGGAGGTCTTTGCCGGCGGAGGCAGAGTGAACAATCAAAGAGACGCGGGTCGGCTGTCCAGGGACGACGATGGCCTGCGGGTCCGAGTAGAAACGGCGGGTCGTCTGGCCGTTCGATGAGGTGATCGCGAAGTCCTCGGCGCCCGAACCCTTGAAGGCTTTCCAGCCTCGGCGACAGCACTCGGCGTAGACGGTTTGCGTGTTGTCCCCTGAGTCCACCGCGACAAGGGCTTTGTGAACGCCCATTTTTCTGGCGAGGTCGTCGAGCCCAGACCACGTCTCGACCCTCTCGAAAGCCATCAAGCGGCTGTTTCCGTTGCGGGACCACCGACGGACGATGACCCAGAACCAACCTCGTTGCACGTCCACGCCCATCGTGCGGAAGGGTATGCTCCCGGCGGGGGCGTTCTCGCGGGTGGCGATTTGGGCCTTGGGCGTGATGACTGCTTCCTCCGCCCAGTCGTCGGCAAGGGCGTAGTCGGACGCGTTGACGGGTGCAGTCATTGAGCCGCCATCGTCCGACCATGCCATCGCCAATCTCTTCTGCTTGAATTGGCGACGCAAGTCATCGAGGCCGTAAGTGTCCGATGACTCCTTCGCCTTTAGCATCAGCACCCCAAGTTCTCCCCAGGACATCGTCGCAAGGCTGTTCCAATGCAGACCGATGTGGCCCTTGTTCGACGAGATGGCGGTCGGGACGAACATCCCGCCGGCATTCGCCTGCAGTCGGCTCGCGTTCGTGTCGGGCAGTCGCGTCTTGCAGCCAGCGCATTCGTAGGTCGTGCCGTCATTCACCTTCGCCAAGTCCCAAGTTCCGCTCACCTTGGCCTCCTCGGGGAAGCGGACTTGCTCCCAAATCCAAGGCTGGAGATGACCGCACTCCGGGCATTTCATATGCCAGTCCCGCTGATCGGTGGACTCGTGCAGCTGATGGAACTCCTGCCCAGCCGTCCCGCCTTGCGACATGAAGATGCGTTTGCCCATCCACCCGAACGCCGTGACGCGTGCGCTCAGTTCGGCGAGGTGCCCGGGCGGGGCCATCCAACATTCGTCCGCAATCGTGTATCGGAGCGATAGTCGTTGAAGGTTCGCCTCGTTCCAGATGCCACGGCAATAGACCGTCATGCGGTCGAAGTCCGCCGTCGTCGAGCGGTCGAGGTCGTCGGCAGATAGGCGGGACTTTACGGGCGGGCAGTTGTTCCAGACGGGGCGAAGGTAGCGGATGGAGAAGTCCTTCGCTTCCGCGTCGGTCGCCTGCAGCACCATCGTCGGCCCTGGAGCGTTCGCGACGATATGACAGGTTAACAGGCGGGCAAAGAGCGACTTGCCCGATTGGATGCTCGCGAGGACCGTCAGGAGTTTCGTCTCTGGGTCGGCGGCGATGCGCAAGGCCTCCGCGATCCACGGCGTGCGGTCCGAGCGGAAAGGCCCGGGCATCGGAGAGTCGGGGATGGCGAGGACGTTCTCCTCCAGCCAATCCACCACGTCGCCCGAGTCGGACGGACGCAGGACGTTGCGACCTACCGCCAAGAGGTCATCCTTCGTCATTCGCGGAAAGGTCGGCCTTCGTTTTGCGGACCCAAGCCTCGATTGCCTTCACGGCCTTGGCTGGGTTCTCGGGGTTGCAAGACTCGGCGACATCGAGCGCCAATTTGTCGAGACGGTTGACGATTTCGCCCGTCATCTGACGCATGGCTTCGGTGGCCTCCTTCGAGCTGATGTATTCCTTCGCGAGGATGAGCCGACGCTCCTGCTCCTCTTCGAGGGCGACTAAAGTTTTGAGGGACTGGTTATAGGCCGTCTGGTACTTGCCTTGGTTTGGATCGCCGGAGTCCATCGCCCCAAGCCAGACGCCACGGGCTCGACCGACCAGTCGGCGGTGTTCGGCGATGGTGTCGGCGAGGGTGCCGTCGTCCAGTTGCGCCGGCGCCGCGATGGGTGCCCTGCGGACGCGGGCATCGTCCTGCGCTTGACGCCACGCGACGGCCGCTTCGACCGAGTCGATGGGCATTCCCTTTTTGACCAGGACCGAGACGCGTTGGCGGGTCAAACCAAGGGCGTCGGCGATGTCGGTTTGGCTGGGCATTGTAAATACAGGGTTTTCGGGGGTCTCTTTTGTAAAAAAGAGCCGGGGTGTCGGGCCACGCGAAGCGGGGGG
>Ga0209599_10000382_pt1 | contig 29578 bp, 24 predicted proteins | sample Shrwel_input2_FT_FD_187534 | JGI IMG/M metagenome (GOLD analysis project Ga0209599, IMG submission 187534) | Subsurface microbial communities from deep shales in Ohio, USA - Utica-3 well 1 S input2 FT (SPAdes) (version 2) ...
AATGTTCATTTCGCGAAGCATTTCGCCAGTTGGTGTTACGTGTACTGTTCCGTCGGTTAAAACGCCATCAACGTCAAAAATAAAAGTCGTGATGTCGTTCATGATTTCTTTATAGCTTTTTGCCATTATCAATAATTGATTTGGTTAATATTTTATAGATTTCTTTTTGAGTTTCATTCGAAAGAAAATTCAAATGGGTATTGATAGTTTGTGTGTCGTTGCGTTTGGCTGGTCCCGTTTGTGCTTCTGTTGGCGATAACGTCATGATTTTAGCAGCAGTTTCCTGAATTAATGGTTGCAAAATTTCAAACGGAATTTCGTTTTCCTTGCAAATCTCATTTCCAATTTCATACAAATGATTCACAAAGTTACAGACAAAAACGGCGGCTACATGAAGTGCTTTTCGCTGTTCAGAGTTGATTGGGAAAATTTTATCGGAAATCGATTTTCCAACAGTTTCCAATAACTGATAATCTTTTTCGTTTTCGGCTTCCAAACAAATAGGGATTTCTCCAAAATCAACCGGTTTGTTTTTGGTAAAAGTTTGCAACGGATAAAAAACACCTCGTCTGTTTTTAGAATTCAAGGCAGAAATAGCAACGCTTCCAGAAGTGTGAACGACTAGTTGGTTTTCGAATGGAATTTGAGCAGAGACTTCTGCTATCGCTTTATCAGTTACTGAAATAATGTAAAGGTCGGCGGCTTTTAACTGATAAAAAGCTGAAATAATTTTAGACGAATCAATATTTTTAATTGAAGTATCAACTGTTCTGGAAAACACTTGAATAACTTCAACGGTATCGCTTTTGGCGAAAGCCGAAATTAAATGCTGAGCGACATTTCCGGAACCAATAATTACCACTGAAATCATTTGGCTAAAGTAATAAAAAATGAAATGGTAAGAAAATAATGGCTAATTGGCTGTAAATCGACTTTTTAACATAAAATGTTTATATGTTTTTGTCAAAAATGTTTGCTAGAATAAAAAAGATGTTATTTTTGAAACATTAATAACTTAACCTAAAAGATATTGTTATGAAAAAATTATTGACTGCATCTGTGTTTTTATTCTGTGTAATGACAGGATTTAGCCAAATTAAAGTATTGCCAACCACTCCGTTAGAAAGATTAGGGAGAGTAGGGATGAATGCCGTGTATGTTCAAAAAGAAGGGGATAATTTTACCTTTTTTTACAAAAACATTGAAAACAAAGAAGATTTAAATATCAGAAATTTTTCATTTAAAAATCTAGAGAATGATTATGAAAATTTCTTTAAAATTATTGAAGATGGTTTCAATGCCTCTCCGATGTATGATATTAAATTAGAATTACCAAATGACTATGTTTGGTTGCATTTTTCTAAAACATCCGCTAAAACGGCTGTGCAGTTTATGACCACAAATAAAATAACGGCAACTACCGGTATTTCTGAGATGATGACCATAGAAGATATCCGAAAATTATTCGAAAAGGCATAACTCCTTTTTTTAAACAATTTTAAGAAGCGAAATCAAATTGGTTTCGCTTTTTTATTTGTTAAAAATCCTTAAAATTCTGGTGTTTTAAATTAGTATGACAAACTAATTAAGTATTTTTGTGACACTTTAATTTGAATTCCAAAAATGGACAAAAAAATATTTTCTTTCCTGTTTTCTACCCGATTAATGGCTGTTTTATTTCTTGTTTTTGCAGGCGCAATGGCAGCTGGGACTTTTATTGAGGATGCTTATAATACCGATACAGCTCGAGTTATTGTTTATAATTCCTGGTGGTTTGAGGTTATCATGGTTTTCTTTATGATTAATTTCTTAGGAAATATCAAACGTTATCAACTCTATAAAAAAGAAAAATGGGCTACCCTTATTCTACATTTATCTTTTATTCTAATTATACTAGGGGCTTTTGTAACCCGATATATTAGTTATGAAGGGATAATGCCTATTCGTGAAGGAGCTACCGAAAATCAGGTGTTTTCAGACAAAACGTATCTGACATTATTGGTTGATGGGCAGAAAGATGGGGAGATGAAAAGACTGACTATTGAAAATCCGTTATTGCTTTCAGGGGCAGTAGAAAATGATTTTTCGAAGAGTTATACATTTGATCAAATCCCTTTCAAAGTTGAATTGGTTGATTTTATTATGGGAGCTACCGAGACTATTACTCCTGATAAAAAAGGAATTCGTTATTTAAAAATGGTCGAAGCCGGAGAAGGAACACGTCACGAACATTATTTGAAAGAAGGAGAAGTACAGAGTATTCACAATATACTTTTTGCGTTGAACCAGTATACTAAAGGAGCAGTCAATATTACCATTAACGATAAAGAATCAACGATTGAAACCCCTTTTGACGGAAGTTTTATGCGCATGGCCGATCAATTAAAAGGGAATGTGGTAAAAGATACCAAGGCAGCATTAATGTATCGTTCGTTGTATAATGTAGGAGGGACTCAATTTGTATTTCCGGAAGCTGCGATTAAAGGAAAAAAAGAATACAAGTCTAACGGAAATTATAAAGACAAGGAAAGCAATGATGCCATAGTGTTGAAAATCTCTAACGAAGGCAATGAAAAAGAGGTTACTCTTCTTGGTCAAAAAGGAAGTCCAGGTGAGCCACAAGCCTTTAAATTAGGAAACCTAGAATACACGGTTTTTTATGGCAGTAAAGTATATGAACTTCCTTTCAAAATTACCTTAAACAAATTTATCGCGGCAAAATACCCCGGAACTGAAAAAAGTTATTCCGCTTTTGAAAGTCAAGTGACCATTCAAGAGGAAAAACCATTTGATGCCCGAATTTATATGAATCATGTTTTAGACCATAAAGGCTATCGTTTTTTTCAATCGGGCTTTGATCCAGATGAAAAAGGTACCAAATTATCAGTTAATCATGATTTTTGGGGTACTTGGATTACTTATATAGGCTACTTTTTATTGTATTTTGGGATGATGGCTATTTTATTTACCAAGCATTCTCGTTTTGCGGATTTAAAAGAAAAACTCGAAAAAATAAAAGCCAAAAAAGCGACTTTGATTTCAATTTTTCTTGTATGCTTCTCTTTTAACGGATTTTCTCAAGACCACAATCACAAAGCTGTTCCAACCGAACAACAAATAGATACCATATTAAAAAAGTCTTTAGTTCCGGAAGATCAAGCGGCAAAATTTGGACGATTAATCATTCAAGATGCGGGTGGAAGAATGAAGCCAATTAATACTTTCTCTTCTGAATTATTGCGTAAAGTAAGTAAAAGCGATACGTATAAAGATATGAATTCGGATCAGGTTTTCTTATCAATGACACAATTTCCTCAGGTATGGTACGAAGTGCCTATTATTTATTTGAGAAGAGGAAATGATAGTATTCGTAAATTAATTGGCGTAGAAAAAGAGGCAAAATATGCCAAATTAATCAACTTCTTTGACGAAAAAGGAAATTACAAGTTAAGCAATCACTTGGATAAAGCCTACAAAGCGGCGGTACCGAATGCGTTTGAAACGGATTTTATTGATGCCGATAAGAAAGTAAATTTGTTGTATTCGGCAATTTCCGGACAAATTTTAAAAATATTCCCAATTCCAAACGATAAAAATAATAAGTGGGTAAGTTTTCTAGAAGTAAATGAAACTACGGGAACTGCTATAGATACTGTTAAAAATGTTTTGCCTTTTTATTTGAATTCGTTGGACAAAGCAACGCTCTCAAAAGATTACAAATTATCGAATAGCTTAGTTACAGGTTTAGAAAATTATCAGAAGAAATTTGGAAGTAAAGTACGTCCAACAGAAAAACAAATCGATTTAGAAATAGCTTACAACAAATATGATATTTTTAAAAAATTATATTCCTGGTATATGTATGCAGGGGTATTTATGTTTGTGTTTGTAATCGTCAATATTTTTAGTAATAAAAAATGGATCAGCTTTGCGGTAAAAACATTCCACGTTGTTTTAGGCTTATTATTTGTTTTGCATACTTTAGGTTTGATCGCGAGATGGTACATTTCGGGACATGCTCCTTGGAGTAATGCTTATGAATCAATGATATATGTCGGGTGGTCTATCATGTTTTTCGGATTGGCTTTTGGTAGAAAATCTGCTTTGACAGTTGCCTCTACTGCTTTTGTGGCGGCTATGATCTTAATGATTGCGAATTGGAGTTGGATGGATCCTCAAATTGCCAACTTGCAGCCTGTTTTAAACTCGTATTGGTTAATGATTCACGTAGCCGTTATTGTAGGTAGTTATGGTCCATTTGCTTTAGGAGCCATTCTTGGTTTGGTTGCCATGTTGTTAATGTTGTTTACCAACAAAAACAATAAAAAAGCAATGGATTTGAATATCAAGGAAATTACCTACATCAACGAAATGGCGCTTACTGTTGGTTTGGTTATGTTAACCATCGGGAACTTTCTTGGAGGACAATGGGCTAATGAAAGTTGGGGGCGTTATTGGGGTTGGGACCCTAAGGAAACTTGGGCACTAATCAGTATTATGGTGTATGCCTTTGTTATTCATATGCGCTTTGTGCCTGCTTTACGAGGTAAGTTTGTGTATAACTTTATGAGTGTTTTGGCTTTTGCTTCAATTCTTATGACTTATTTCGGAGTAAATTTCCATTTAAGCGGACTACATTCCTATGCTTCCGGAGAAAAGCAGAATGTAGAAATTTATGGGAAAATTCTTGTAGGATTTTTAATATTTTCAATAATTGTTTACCTTCGTAAGAAGCAAATAGAAAAACAACTTAATAAATAAGAATGAAAAAAATAACCATAATCTTAGTGTCTTTATTAGCCTTTGCTTGTAAAAATCAAGAAGAGACTTTAAAAAATGAAGAAACTCACAAAAATGTAGATATGGAAAAGCAACAAATAGTGATTACCAAAAACTTAGAAGGTCAAACTATTTATCAGTTTACAGCCACCGACATTCAAGGTAAGTCGTTCGATTTTTCTAAATTGAAGGGGAAAAAGGTCATGATTGTAAATACGGCATCAGAATGCGGTTTTACAGAACAATACGAGCAATTGGAAGCCATTTACGAAAAATACAAAGGAAAAGGATTTGTAGTAGTGGGATTCCCTTCTAATAATTTCGGAGAACAAGAACCAGGAACCAATCAGGAAATTGCTGCTTTTTGCAAAAAAAACTATGGGGTTACTTTTCCTATGATGAGCAAGATTTCGGTACAAGGAAACCAAATGCATCCAATTTACAGCTTTTTAACACAAAAGGCTTTAAACGGACTCAAAGACAACTCAGTGCATTGGAATTTTCAAAAGTACCTGATTAATGAAAACGGGCACGTAGATCAAGTGATAGGTCCACAAATTGTACCTGATGATCCGGCAATTATAGAATGGATTAAGTCGTAAAGAAAAAAGGATTATAAAATAAATACGCTATTGGTATAGCGCATTTATTTTTTGCCACAATTCGTTATCGAAACCAGATAGTGCAAAGGTTGGGTTATCAGGATCCGAAACTTCTCCCATCCGGATCACTACCATTTTCTTGCTTGGAATCACATATATTTTCTGATCATTTTTCCCCAAGGCCATATACATATCGGTTGGTCCGTCAGGAATCAAGCTTCCGTTAAATTGTAGTTGTGATTGCGGTAAATGAAAATTCGATTTTCCGTTTAGCCACCACAAATAACCATAGGATAAATTAATATTTTGAGAAGTGGTAGTCGCTTCTTGACAATACGCTTGGTTTAAAATTTGTTGCGAATTCCATTTTCCTTTATTCAAAGCAAATAACCCAAAACGAGCCATGGCTCTTGTAGTACTTGAATAGACACTGTTATTTCCAACGGTAAACCAATTGCCATCCATCCCAATTTTATCTCTCAATTTAGTATTAAAATAAGTATTCCATGTTTTTCCCGAGGCACTGGCAATAACGTCTTGCATTTTAACGTATACATTATGATAGGCCCAACGTGTTCCCGCATCGGCCTCATATTGTAAATTAGAAGCGCTCACATCGTCACCTAAAGAATCGTCTAAACCAGAGGACATGCTTAGTAGATGCTGACAGGTAATTAAATTTTCTTTCGCCAAAGGAGCACTTGTCCAACCGGTTCCTAAATAAGTCGAAACCTTGTTGTTGATATTGATGATTCCTTCCTGCTGAGCAATTCCGGATAGGGTCGAGGTTAATGTTTTTCCGGCACTGGCCCAATACCAAGTCGTACTGGCCGTATGTCCGTTAAAGTATTCTTCCATTACAATTCGCCCGTTTATAAGAATCATAAAAGATTTGGAATGCTTTAAATTTAAATAGTCTTTAAGGGGTTGTACCGCATTTTGATTCCATTGTAAATCGGCAATCGATTTGGTTTCCCAGGCCGAAGAACCTATGGGAGGAAAATACATGGTTTCTGCTGGAGTGGCGGATGGTCCCGACTCTTCAGAACTGCAACCTATAAATCCAAAAATAGCCAATAAGGAGAGGTAGAAAATTTTCATTAGTGTAGCGTTAGTATTTCAAATTTAGACTTTATTTTTTGGGAAAGGTTTAAATGAAAGTCTTATTTTTACGCTATGAAAAGAATTTTAGCAGCCGTTTCGTTTTTAATTGCTTTTTCTTGTGCAGAAAAGATCGACATTGATCAAATTGAAAAAATTAACGGGTATTGGCAAATTACCAAAGTAGAGCCTGTTGAGGGAGAAAGAAAGGAATACAAAGTCAATGAAAATTATGAATACTTTGAGTTAAAAAACAAAGTAGGTTTTCATAAAAAAGTACGTTGGCAACCAATGGGGACTTTTTTGACGGACGATTTACAAGAAAAAATAGAAGCTATAGAAAAAGGAGATAAAGTACAACTAAAGTTTTCTTCAAAATTTGGAAAACATACCGAAATCGTAAACCAGCTTTCAGATAGTTTGTTGGTGTTGGAATCCGAAAATGGTTCCGAGTTTTATTATAAAAAAGTCAATGTAAATATCTTACCCCAATATGGCAAAAAGGCTGAGTAACCAGAGTTCGATTGGCGATATCTTAAAAGAAATTATTCAGGTAAATCATTTAGAAAAAGGCCTGAACCAGATTTCTGTGGCCGATGCGTGGAAGAACTTAATGGGGAATGGGGTAAACAATTATACCAAAGACGTCATTTTAAAAGGCAGTACTTTGTATGTACAATTGACTTCAGCCGTTTTGCGGGAAGAACTCAGTTACGGAAAAGAGAAAATCATCAAAATGATCAACGAAGAACTAGGGAGCGAAATTGTGAAAGAGGTGGTGTTACGATAACGTCCCGACAGCTTTATGAAGTGACGATTCGGGAAGATTTATTTTCTACTAAGATAAAATTAAAAGCGAAATATAAATATGAATTTTACAATATTCTTGCAGTTTCGTGAAACCGCTGTTGTGCGTTCGTTTTTATACATTTCGTTTATTAGCAATTTTTAGTTCAAACAATGCAAGTAAAATTATAATAAAAATTTCAACAACAAAATAGGTAATTCCTAAATTTTTAAGTGAAGCAAGATTTGTCAATGTTAAGTATAAAGTCAAACAACAATAGAATAAATTTGCTGTCGCAATAATCTTCAATAGCTTTTTCCAATTTTCGTTGTCTAACTTATACGATACAAAGGAAAAAATAGAAAATATAATAGGTAATGGAATTAATATTAAAGTCAGATTTCTAGAAATTCCGAATTGTCTCTCAAATAGAGGTATGATCAGTAAAATAATTACTGATATTATTGCACCCAAACTGTCTATTAGAAATATTTTCTTTGTCATTTACCTTTTTAAATTTTATAAGTACCGAAAATTTGAAAACCTTATAATTTGTTTGTCTGTTCCGAAACGTAATGTGTCTTTTTTATTTTCATATTTTTTCTGTCAGTTTGGGGACGTTCTAAAATGACGCACACCTTTCAAATATAGGCACTTTCCATTTACAAATGAAACCAAACGAGTGTAACTATTTGCAAAAAAAAATCCCGCATCATTAAAGAAACGGGATTTTATATTTTTATTGAAAAAATGCTCGCTTAACACTGAGCACTGTCAACCTAATACTAGAATTGCTCTCTTCCTGCAAAGTGGAAAGCACCTTCGATAGCAGCGTTCTCATCAGAGTCAGATCCGTGAACCGCATTTTCACCAATAGAAGTAGCGTATTTTTTACGGATAGTTCCTTCGGCAGCATCAGCTGGGTTTGTAGCCCCAATTAAAGTACGGAAATCTTCTACTGCGTTGTCTTTTTCTAAAATAGCAGCGACAATAGGACCACGAGTCATAAATTCTACTAATTCACCAAAAAACGGTCTTTCAGCGTGTACTGCATAAAATTTTTGCGCGTCAGCTACAGTCAATTGCGTCAATTTCATTGATACAATTCTGAAACCACCTTCAGTAATCATATTTAAAATACCACCGATGTGTCCGTTTTCAACACCATCAGGCTTAATCATTGTAAATGTTCTATTTGTTGCCATTTTTTTATTTTTTAATTCGGGTGCAAAATTAGTTTTTTTAATTAAAACACGCACTCAAATTTTAATATATTTTTAGTTTACCGTACGGGCCAATCTAAAACCATAAAATTCGTTGGTAATACTTGGTGAAGTGCTAATGCGGTTAGCTGTTCTTAAATAGCTTTCTTGACTGTCCCAAGAACCCCCACGAACCGATTTTTTTTCTCCGCGAATTGGTCCTTTCGGGTTGTTACCGTCTTCTACTTTGTAGTAGTCTTTGTTGTACCAATCCCAGCACCATTCCCAAACGTTGCCACTCATGTCGTGAATCCCTAATTCGTTAGGTAATTTGGTTCCTACGGCATGCGGACGACGCTCACTGTTTTTTACTTGCCATGCCACTTCGTTAGATTCGTTAGAACCGGAAAAAAAGGTGTTTTTAGATTTTATTCCTCCTTTGGCTGCAAATTCCCATTCGGCTTCAGTAGGTAAGCGATAGCCATTGGCCGTAAAATCGCAAGTCACGTTAGGTCCCACAAAAAGATAAGCGGGTTTTAACCCGTCTTGTTTGCTTAACCAATTGCAATACTTGATGGCGTCAAACCAGGTTACATTGGTAATCGGATAATTGTCATTCCAGCCCCAAGTTGGGATGGCCGGTAATTTTGTTTTGGTTTTTTTACAATATTGTTTCCATTCCCAAACGGTTACTTCAAGACGATTGATTTCGAAAGGATTTACTTTTACTTCGTGTTGTTTTTGTTCGTCGTTTTCGGCAATTTTATTATTGTCTTTCGACCCCATCAGGAAGGTGCCTCCTTGTATTTTTACTAGTTCTAAAAGTGGGTTTTGTGACGTAACAAAGGAACATAGGGTTGCAATACTTGCTAGGCAAGTGAAAAGGTATTTTTTGGTCATATTATTGTTAATTGGGCGCGCAAAAGTAAAGTTAATTTTTTTTCACGCAAGGCATTATAACAAATAATAGACCAAGTGTTGGTTTTAATCGATAATCGTCAAAAAGTGATTGTTTAAAGGGTGTAATTCCTTTAAAATTAAGGATATAAAATTGGGGTTGTTTATATAAAATTCAGAAAAATTAAGCTGTCGTTCTTGTAAGGATTGGTTAGGGAACAATTCATTTTGTAACTGAATAATTCGTTCTAATTTTTCAACATATACTCTTTTTTCGGCTTTTAATAATCGTTTTTCAAGATTGTCTAAACCTTTCTTTTGTTTGGCTTCCTGTGCTTTTACCGCACCCAAAAAAGAAGGGTCAGTTTGTGAAGCTAAAACGTGTAATTTTTCGAATTGCTGTTGTAAAAACGTTTTTTGTTCTGAAAAATCGATGTTGAATTCAGAATGGGCTTTTGTTTTAAAGTTTACCAATTCTTCTTGTTTTGAAAATAAGTCGGCCCAGCTCAAATTCAGTTTGTCGGCTTTTTGGACTTGTTTTTCAGAGGCGATTAGTGCCGAATTTCTCAACAATAGCATTGGAAAAGTAATGTTGTGGGCTTCAAATACTGCCTTCAATTCTAACCAATAGGCAATTTCACCTCCACCGCCAATGTAACAAAGGTTGGGTAATATGATTTCCTGATATAACGGTCGTAAAATTACATTGGGACTGAATTTCTCTGGAGCATTTTCAACCAATTCTAAAATTTCATTTGCAGTAAATGCAATATCCGTATTGTTGACCCGATATTTGTTATTTTCTAAAATAATGCGTTCTCGCAAGTTGTCTTCAATGTAAAAGAGATTGATTTCTCTGGGGTTGACTTGTATTTCGTAATCAAAATTATGAAGGGTTTCGGTTACTTTTTTATATGAAGTTTGATATAGTAATTCGTTTTTAATGGTTGGGACAAATAGTTTTTTTAACTCGTTATCGTCTCCGTCCAGAATCAGTAGCCCTTCGTTTTTGAACAATTCATTGACCAAATAACGAGTGGCATCAGCCAAATTGGGTTGCTCTAAATAAGCTTTTTTGAACAATTCTTTTAAATATGAAGCATTTTCACCCAAACCTAATTCTTTTGAAAAAAGAGCGTAAATTTCCTGTAATCCTTCTGTCGATAATCGACCCACTGGACCGTTACTGTTTTTATTCCAAATAATTTTTTTTCCTTTGAATTTGAAATAGTTGATTTCCTCAAAATCATGGTCTTCAGTCGCCATCCAATACATGGGAACAAAATGGCATTCCGGATATTTTGAACTTAATTCCTTGCACAAATTGATGGTGGACACAATTTTGTAAATAAAATAAAGCGGTCCGGTAAACAAATTCAGTTGGTGTCCCGTAGTGATAGTAAACGTGTTTTCTTCTCCTAAAAGTTTAATGTTATGGTGTGAAGCAAGTGATAAATCAAAGTTTTGGTTTTGTTCTAATAATGCTTTTTCGAGAATTTTTCGGTTCTCAATAGGGTAATTTTTCGATTTTTCTTCCAGTTGTTTTTTAAAATTTTCAAGAGAAGGAAACCGATGGTACAACGACTGAATTACTTGTTTTTCCTCTAAATAATCTAAGATTAACTTAGAAAAATATCCTGAATTTTGATAGGTAATACAGTCAGTTGGCATTTTTTATATTTTTTTGTAAAAGTACTAAATTGAGTTATTCGATGACTGGATTTAACTTCTTATTAAACCTTTGATTAATGTTATAAAAAAAAGCAGTCAAATATTGACTGCTTTTTTTTATCGTTTTAATGTAAAATGTCCTTTGTGTTGCTTGCCATTTTGTCGGGTTACAACAAACCAATAATCATCAGCTACTGCAGGTTTTCCGTTGTAATTCCCATCCCAACCTTTATAATTGGAATCAAATTGATGGATAAATCTATCGTATCGATCAAAAATTTTGACGATTAAATTAGGTTCGTTTTCCGATAATTTAATTCTCCAAAAATCATTGAATCCATCATTATTTGGAGTAAAGAATTTAGGATACATTAATAAATATGTATCATCTCTCGAAATTCCGCAACCATGCTTATCTCTTACATGAACGGTATACTCCCCTAAAGCTAAATCACTAAAAACATTACTGTCTTGATAAGTGAAGCCATCCAATGAATATTCATAATCTCCTAATCCAGTTACATTAACTGTAATGACATTGTCATAATTGGTCCAATCATCTGTTTCAAAACTTGTAATAATAGCTGGATTGGATAAAATAACATTGATTGATTTAGTAGTAGAACAAATTACGTTTCCGTGAGTTTCAGTAACTGTTAGGGTATAAATGCCTGGTTTTGCTACAACAATTTTAGGAGTTGTCTCTCCAGTTGACCATAAATAACTATCAAATAATTTTGTTTCAGATAAATCTACAGTAAAATTTTCACACAAATAATAAAGGTCTTTTATACTTGGTACGGGCGTGTCAATGAGTTCTAGATTTAACTTAGCAATACTTGTACAACCGTAGATGTCTTTCACTACAACATATAATGTCTTGTTGCGAACATTCAGATTGTATGCTGAGGAATTACTGATATATTCGTTACTATCTAAAGCTTGAGCACCACGTAAAGTCTTATAAAAACTGAAGGAGTAATTGTTAGGATTGGTTATGAATTTTGAATGGTAAAGAGTCAAATTTACAGGTTCTGTACCATCATTTAAATTATCACAAATCAATGTATCAAAATCGGTTACCACTGGTAAAGGTCGGAAGTATGAACTAATGTAAGCGTAGGTAGTATACGACATACAATTGTTATTCATTTTTAATTTGATAGCAATATTTTCTCCTCCACTAAGATTGGTTAAAGTATTATTAGTCGACCAAGTTAGACCATCATCAAAGCTATAATAATCGGCTAGACTAGTAATTGTAAGTGTAGCATATTTATTACATCCAGCGTTATCAATAGTGTATTTTGGGTATAGATGATTAAAATCACTTAAATAAACACTCAGATAATTAGATTCGCAGTTTGTCGCATTTCGAATTTTAATAAAGTGATAGCCTTCACTAAGATTAGTAGCTACGGGATTTGTTGTCCAAGTATAACCGCCATCAAAACTATATTCAGCGGCAGTTGTTACTATTGTTATGCTTCCATTGTTTCCACATATTGGATTAGAAATAGTATAGTCAGGGTTAGCCAGTTGAACAAAATTTAAATTAACATAAGAATAATTTGAGGTACAACCTAAATTGTTTTTTACTTTAATGTAGTAAGTTCCGGATTGAAGATTTGTAGCTACTGGATTAGTTGTCCAAGTATAGCCTCCATCAAAACTGTATTCGCTTGCTGGAGAAGTTATAGTTATTTCTCCGCCAATACCACATTCAGGTTGTTTGACACTATATGTCGGTTCAGGTAGATAAAAACTATTCAAGTATACATATTTAGGTGTTGATGCACAGTTTATATTGTTTCTAATCAAAATAAGATGAGAACCTGGTGGGAGATTATAAGCAGTGTTATTCGTTGTCCAAGTAGAACCACCATCAAAGCTATATTCGTTAGCGGGAGAAGTTATGGTTATTTCTCCTCCTTTACCACATTGTGGCTGTACAGCAGTATATGTAACGGGTGTTTCTAAGTAAGGAGTATATAAATAAATATAAGCTGAGCTCGATTGACATCCGTTTGAATTTCTAATCATAACCAAGTAGATTCCCGGAGGTAAATTTACGGCATTAGGATCAGTCGACCAAGTTACTCCGTTATCAAAACTATACTCATCAGCAACAGTTGTTACGGATATTGAGCCTTTGGCTTCACATGTTGGTTGTACAATTGTACAGGTAGGAGGAGGAAGTAAAACTTCATAAATAGTCACAAACTGTGCGGCCGATTGACAGCCTAATGAATTTTTTATTTTGATTGAATAAGTGCCAGGAGCTAGATTGTTGGCGACATTATTTGTCGTCCATGTAATTCCTCCGTCAAAACTATATTCAGCGGCAAAAGAAGAATTAATAGTAATAGAGCCTTTTTCACCACAAGTAGCTGGATGAGAAACAGAAACATTACCATTTTGGAGCATTTGAGGAGGAACAATGTTAATACCAGTGGCAGTTGAAATACAATTATTTGGTGTTTTAGTTTTTACAAAATAGGTGCCTACAGGAAGTGAGCTTTTTGTAGGTGATGTTTGCCAGGTTACCCCATTGTCAAAACTATATTCGGCTGCAGCTGTTGTAACAGTAATTGATCCTGTTGCAGAAATACAAGAGGGCTGTGTGGTAATACAGTTAGGACTTGATATATTATTGGTTATGGTAATTGCAGAACTTATAAAACAATTTGCACCATCCGTTATTTTTACAGTATAATTTCCCAGATTTGAACTGAAAGAGGCAATGTCGTAGGTACTGCTGGTAGCACCAACAATAGCAATACCGTTATGATACCACTGGTAAGTGACCGAAGGGCTTACATTAGTAGTAATATTGGCATGTAATGATAAATTATTATCACAATAGCTTCCATTTTGAGTAATGTTAACTCCAAATGAGGAGGACTTATTCAATAATAAGTTATCAAATAAAAAATAAGGATAGTCTGAACTACTGTAAATAGTAGGGTAAGAATTTGGTAAAACAGGAGGTGCTCCTATCATTATGGCATTAACATCAATAGGTGAAGTGAAAATTATTGATAATTCTCCCCAAGTTGAAGTAGGAGTATACAACGCATGTCCAATTTCTATCCAGGTAGCATCGGCTACATTAGGGCTATAAACCGTATTTAGAGGTAAGTTAGTACCATTATTACACCCGTAAATTGTAATATTAACGGGTTCAAAATTACTCATAGGCGTAGAGGTAGGGCTACCGTCATTTTTTATAGTCAGAGCGGCTATTTTTATACTTAATTGATACGCTTCGCCTTTGACCATAGGTGATTGCAAAGTAGCTCCTAAATATTCATTCCAATCTCTTAAAAATAAAGCAGCAACAATACCGTTCCCATCAGGATAGTTTGTTAATCCGTTAGCGGGTATTGATTGAGCTATAAAACTACAATTTTTATTATAATAATCGGTAGTTGCAGTTGTTGCTTGAATCCAGGGAGTGGCTACATATAACTCTGAAAAACTACTAGGACAGCCATTGTAAGTTTCAAATGAAGGGTTGGGTATAATTGAAGTTATACTAGCCGTATTACATTGGCATTCATCATCATTCAAATCTATTTTAGTATCACCATCATCATCAATTCCATTGTTGCAAATTTCTTGTGAAAAAATAAAAGTCGAAAAAAATAAAAGAATCAGGGCGTAGAAGTGTTTCATTGCAATTTAAAAATTTTCGGCAAAAATAATATAATTAATTTACTTTAAAAGGTTTTCCTTTTATTTCATAAGTTCATAATTTACTTGTTATTTTTGCATAAAATAATTCCCTTGAAAGACATTTTCCTAATCACGCCACCATTTACCCAGCTGAATACTCCATATCCGGCTACTGCCTATTTGAAAGGTTTTTTGAATACCAAAAACATTTCGGCTTTTCAGATGGATTTGGGTATCGAAGTGATTTTAGAATTGTTTTCAAAAGAAGGATTGTCGAGTATCTTCGCTCACACAGAAAATATCCAAAACACTTTTTCCGATAATTCACAACGAATTTTTTCTCTCCAAAAAGAGTATATAAAAACAATAGATTCTGTTATTGAATTTTTACAAGGAAAAAAACCAACGCTTGCCCGCCAAATATGCTCGGGTAACTTTTTGCCCGAAGCGTCTCGATTTGCACAACTGCATGATGATGCTGAATCTTTGGGTTGGGCGTTTGGAAGTATGGGAATGCAGGACAAAGCTAAACATTTGGCTACTTTGTATCTCGAAGATTTATCCGATTTTATCGTAGAATGTGTCGATGAAAACTTCGGATTTAGTCGTTATGCCGAACGACTGGGACGCAGCGCCAATTCTTTTGATGAATTGTATGATTATTTGCAAACCAAACCTACTTATATTGATAGGATTACCCTGAAAATTCTAAGTAAAAGAATTCAAGAAGTTAATCCTAAGTTAGTCTTGTTTTCGGTTCCTTTTCCCGGAAATTTATACAGTGCTTTTCGCTGTGCGCAATTTCTAAAACAAAATTATCCAGATATTAAAATTGCAATGGGGGGCGGATTTCCTAATACCGAATTGCGTGATTTAAAAGATAATCGTGTTTTTGAATTCTTAGATTTTATTACTCTTGATGATGGAGAATTGCCAGTTGAATTACTTCATAATGCAATTTGTCATTCTGGACGAAGTGAAGAATTTCATTTTAAACGAACATTTTTACTTGAAAACAGCCAAGTCGTACATAAAAACAATTCTCAGCAAAACGATTACAAGCAAAACGAAGTGGGAACTCCCGATTATTCCGATTTGTGGTTGGATAAATACATTTCGGTGATTGAAATTGCCAACCCGATGCACAGTTTGTGGAGCGACGGTCGTTGGAACAAACTCACCATGGCGCACGGTTGCTACTGGGGAAAATGTACGTTTTGCGATATTTCGTTAGATTATATAAAAGTATACGAACCCATTCACGCTAAAATTTTAGTAGATAGAATGGAAGAGCTCATCAAGCAAACGGGCGAGAACGGTTTCCATTTTGTAGATGAAGCGGCACCGCCAGCTCTGATGCGCGAAGTCGCTTTGGAAATCCTTAGAAGAAACTTAGTCGTTACTTGGTGGACCAATATTCGATTCGAAAAAAGCTTTACGGCCGATTTGTGTTTGTTACTCAAATTATCGGGCTGTATTGCAGTTTCTGGGGGATTAGAGGTGGCTTCAGACCGATTATTAGAACTGATAAAAAAAGGGGTAACCGTAGCACAAGTGGCACAAGTCACCCGCAATTTTACCGAAAGTGGTATTATGGTGCATGCTTACTTGATGTATGGGTATCCTACCCAAACCATTCAGGAAACGGTAGATAGTTTAGAAATGGTGCGTCAAATGTTTGAATTAGGCATTTTGCAATCAGGCTTTTGGCATCAATTTGCCATGACGGCTCATAGCCCAGTGGGATTAAACCCTGAGGCCTTCGGTGTTGTTCCTCAAATTAGCGAAGTCACTTTTGCCAATAATGATATTCAGTTTACAGACAAAACAGGAATTAATCACGAGAAATTTAGCTTCGGATTAAAGAAATCATTGTTCAACTACATGCACGGCATTTGTTTTGACTACGAACTTCAGGATTGGTTCGATTTTAAAATTCCAAGGACAAAAATACAACCTGATTTCATTCAGCATTGTCTTGAAAAAGAGGTTGGTTTTAAAATAAAACCCAATGCTAAAATTATTTTTGTAGGGAATACTCCTCAATTTGAGTGTTTTACCAAATCAAAAAAAGGGAATTCGTGGGAAATGATGAGGCTCGTTTTTCATCAAAAAGGATATTCATTTGAAATTGTTCTCGAAAAAGAAAAAGGAATCTGGCTGCTTTCTGTTTTACAGGAACTTTCTGTAGCGAATTCTAAAGTAATGACTTTACAGCAATTAAAAACCATGTTTGAAATGCAATTTGCTGATTTTGAAGTGTTTTGGTTTTCAAAGACCATCGGGCAACTCCGGGAGAATTCTCTTTTAGAATTGTAACAGCCTTTAAATTAATCGGTTAAAAATTTTATTTTTTTAATTTCCTACTTACTTTTTTGTTAAATAAATTCATTTTAGTTAAGTTTATAATGTAAAATTTAAAATTTTATTATGACTAAAATCAATAAGCTTTCGATTTATTCAAAATTATTGCTGTTGATTTTTGTGTCAACAATTTCCTTCATCTTATTATTCCTTTTCCTTTTTTATTACACCCTTAAACAAGAAGATGAGATTTATTCAATGACTCAAGTGCAGTTAAATGATGAGGTGAATTCGTTAATGAAATTAAATTCGGAATCCCATCTTTCAACCATTATTGATGTCACGTATTGGGATGAATTGGTTAAGTACACCACAACTAAAGATCAAAAATGGTTTGATAGGTCTATCGCGAGCGCAATAGATATGTATCTTGTTGAATATTTGGGTGTTATTGATTTGAAAGGTAATGTAATTGGTTCTAAGTATACTGCTAATTTAAAGCAACCCATCCGTTTTATAAACAAAGCATTACTTAGAGAAGTGTATAAAAAGAAGATCATAAATTTTTATACAAAATTGCCAGAAGGATATGCTGAAGTTTTCATGGCAACAATACATCCCTCTAGCGATCCTAACAAGAATAAGACAAAACCAAAAGGTTATTTTGTAATGGTCCGATTATTAAATGCCGCTTATATTAAACGTTTGGAAGGTATAAGTTCGGCTAAAATTACTTTTAACAATTCAGCAAATGAAAAGCTTTTTTTTGATGAATATATCGTAGATGAATATGATCTTAAATCCTGGGATAATAAAAAAGTAACGGCGCTTAGTTTTAAAAGAAAATTTTATGTCAATTTTAATTCTACAGAAAAAATTCTCTATATCATTCTTAGTTTTTTTATTGTTTTTCTTTTTATCTATGTCATTTTTCTCAGAAAATGGATTTCAACTCCTTTGTTTCTGGTTACCACAATTTTAGAAACGGGAAATAAAAAAGCAATTCGGAAGTTAAAATCGGCTCCCGGGGAGTTTAGTCGTATCGGAAATTTATTCGAAGAGACCTTTTCACAGCGAAAATTATTAGAAAAAGCCAAAGCCAAAGCAGAAGAAAGTGACCAGCTTAAAACAGCGTTTTTAACCAATTTGTCTCACGAAATACGAACTCCGATGAATGCCATTATTGGTTTTTCAGAATTGTTAAAAGCCAAAGACCTTTCCGATAATGAAAAAGAAGAATATGTCGAAATTATCAATAAAAGTGGAGGTAGCTTGGTGTCGATTATTGATGATTTAATTGAGATGTCTAAAATTGATTCCAATCAAATTACTCCAAATCTAAATAGTGTCAATATTGAAGAATGCGTTAACGAAATTTACAATTCGGTTAAAATAACCATCCCTAAAAACAAACCCATAGATTTTAAATTAGTTAAAAGTGAAATACCGTTGCCGTTTAATGTTTTTACCGATGGCGTAAAACTAAAGCAGGTTTTAATTAATCTGCTAACCAATGCCATCAAGTTTACCGAACAAGGATGTATTACGATTTCCTATGATTGGAATAAAAAGAAAAACTGTATCGAATTTGCTGTGGAAGATTCGGGTTTAGGAATAGAAAAAATAAATCAGGAATTCATATTTGAACGATTTAGACGTGTAGATGATGATTATTCAATCAAAGCTGGAGGGTTGGGGCTTGGTTTGGCGATTACTAAGGCCTATGTAGAACTCTTGGGCGGAACGATATCTTTAAAATCGAATATTGGAGAAGGTTCTAAGTTTAAATTTACACTACCCTTAATGTTTGATAAACGCGAAGATGTAGTTCTGGAAAAAACGGAAACAACCAAAGGAAATATGGCGCCGCAAATAAAAGATAAAACGATTCTTATCGCCGAAGACGATAACATCAATTATTTGCTTTTTGAAAAAATAATGAAAAACACCAATTTCATTGTCATTAGGGCCAAAGACGGATTAGAGGCCGTAGAATTGTTTGCTTCTAACCCAAAAATAGATTTGGTTTTAATGGATATAAAAATGCCAAAGATGAGCGGCTATGAAGCATTGGTTAAAATTAAAGAAATGAAACCTAATATTCCGGTGATTGCTCAAACGGCTTTTTCGTCTTCCGATGAAATCGAAAAAATTAGACAAGCAGGTTTTGATGGTCAAATTACAAAACCTATAGACAAGAATAAACTATTTGACAGTATTGGTTCTATTTTAGATTAATCACTTTGAAAAAACACTTGCTGTATTTATTCTTTACCCTGTTTTTTGTGAAAGGCTTTTCACAAGAACTAACTAAAGATTCTATTGCGAAAGACAAAAAGTTCACCCTACAAGTAGACTTTCAATCTCGATATATTTGGCGTGGCCAATCGTGGGGTGGTGATTATCCCGTTATACAGCCTACGGTAGAATATAACATAACAAAAAAAATTACCGTTGGTGTATGGGCCACTTCTAATTTTAAGAGAGATTATTTTTATCCCGATGGTTCTTCTTATAAAGGATATCAAGAAATTGATTTTTATCTTAGTTACAAAATAAATCCCTATTTAACCCTTCAATTGTGGGATTACTACTGGCCAAGTGTGCAAAAAGTCACCGGAGTTGACAATGGCTTTTTTAATTATGGAAATGAAGGGGTAAAAACTGTAGACTTTAATTTGTTGTTTGATTTTTCAGAGGTTTGGATTCCGTTGAATGTAACCATAAGTACATTGGTAGCGGGAAATGACTTTGCCTACAATTCTAAGGGTCAAAATCCGAAGCAAAACTTTACCACTTATGCCGAAATAGGGTATGTTTTTGAAGGTGTTTTTAAAAAGAACTCTAAAAAAGCACTACAAAATATTAATGTTTCTCCTACGATAGGATCGGTTTTTAACAATCAGGCCAAATACTATAGTGCTGGCGATTATAACAAGGTTTCACTTGTGAATATGTCTTTAAAAACGGCAAAAGAATTTGTAGTGCATAAAAATTTCTCAATGCCCATTTCTTTTACATATACCTACAACGCGGCTACCAAAAATACAGCCACCTTTGGTCGAAATTTTTTGATTTTTGATGTTAGTTTAACTTTTTAAAGGAAAATTTTGCATCATTAATTTTAGTTAGTTTTTTTTATTATATTTATAGATATAAAAAACTAAAATATTGAAAATAAATACCTTGAAGCCATTTAAATCTACTTTTTCTAAGGTTGTTTTTTTATTAACTTCGGTCACCGTTGGCTTATTGCTATTGGTACTCACACTTTATATTTATACTCGTCAGCAAGAAAAAGAAATTTTTAAGAGCAGTAATGAATTATACAATAACGAAATTGATGAATTACTTAAATTAAACACAGAGTCCTATTCCTCTATTGCTGCAGATATCACCTATTGGGATGAATTTGTTGCTTTTACTAAGACAAAAGACATAAATTGGTTCAACCGATCAGTTGCCAATATTGTAGAAACGTATAAAGTAGAATATCTAGCCGCTTATGATAGCAACGGAAATTTTATAACAAAAGCGGCTACGGCAAAAATCAATACTCAAAACTTCATTCCCAAAGCGGTATTTCCTCAGTTGTATGAAAAGAAATCGGATAAATTTTATTTAAAAATCCCGGAAGGAATTGTAGAGGTTTATGGAGCCACAATTCATCCTTCTGATGATCCTTTTAAGAATAAAACAATTCCTTCGGGCTACTTTTTTATCGTACGATTATTAGATAAAAACTATTTTACCAATATAGAAGAAATATGCAGTTCTAAAATTAAATTTTATACCGGAAAAGAAACGGCCGGAAAAACGGTTTTTAAGATAGTCCCTTTAACCGATTTTAACAACAATAAAATAGCCGAATTATACTTTAAAAGAGCATACGATATTGATTTTTCAATTACAAAAATGATATTGCTCATTATGGCATTAGGCTTGTTTTTGGCTTGGTTGGTGTATTATTTCTTTTCGGTTAAATGGGCCAAATTACCAATTAGCTTGATTAAAAAGATACTCACCTCCGAAGATAAATTTGCAATTTCTAAACTTAAAAGTATTCAGGGAGAGTTTAGATACATTGGTAAGTTATTTGAAGAAAATTTACAACAACGGGAACAATTAAACAAAGCCAAAGAAAAGGCAGAGGAAAGCGATCGGTTAAAATCAGCGTTTTTAACCAACTTGTCTCACGAAATTAGAACACCCATGAATGCAATTGTTGGTTTTTCGGATCTGTTAGAAAACCACGAAATTTCAGAGGCCGATGAAAAAAAATACCGCGAAATTATAAGTACAAGTGGTAAAAACTTAGTCGCAATTATAGATGATTTGGTAGAGATGTCTCAAATTGATACTAATCAAATCCAGCTGAGGTATTCCGAATTTGAATTGGAAGAAACCATTCTGTTTATTTTCGAAGAAGCTAAAAAGAAAGCAAAAGACAAAAAAATAACATTTAAAATTGAAAATTTAAAAGGGAATATTCCTAAAAAAGTAATATCAGACAAGGCTAAATTTGAGCAAATTATCTATCATTTACTGTCAAATGCCATTAAATTTACCGATCAAGGAAACATAACCTTATTGTATGACGTCGATTTAAAATTAGAACGTATAAACCTTTCTGTCATTGACACCGGAATAGGGATTGAGAGTAAAAATTTCGATTATATTTTTAAACGATTTAGAAAAGTCGATTCCGATCATGCGATTAAAGGCGGAGGTATTGGCTTGGGGCTGTCTTTGTCTAAAGCCTATGCCGAAATGTTGGGAGGAGAAATTTCTGTGCAATCCCAATTAGGAAAAGGAACGATGTTTCATTTTTATATTCCTCTTATTTTAAAAAACAAGTTAGATGTCACATTAACTCAACAATTGGGGATTATCCCATCTGAGGAAAACGAGAAAAAAACAAAAAATAATATTGAAACAATCTTGGTGGCCGAAGATGATAATTTTAATTATTTATTAATTGAAAAGATTTTAAAACTAAAAAACTACAAAATTATTCGGGCCGAGGATGGTGAAGAAGCAGTAGAAATTAGTTTGAACAATGATAATATCGATTTAGTTTTAATGGATATTAAAATGCCTAAAATGTCAGGACATAAAGCATTTGAAGAGATTAAAAAAGTTAAGCCGGAAATGCCAATTATTGCACAAACGGCTTATACTTCTAGTGAGGAAGTAGAAGAAATCTTTAAAACTGGGTTTACTAATTATATTTCGAAACCCATATCTAAGGAAAAATTATACAGTTTGATTGAAAAAGTTTTAAAAAATAAAAGATAATTCGATTGCTTATTTCGAATTGAATTTAAAACCAATTCCGTGAAGGTTTTCGATAGAAATGTTGTTTTCGCTATTAATAATTTTTCGAAGTCGTGAAATAAAAACATCCAGACTTCTGCCTAGAAAATAATCGTCATTTCCCCATAGTTTTTTTAGAATTTCCTCTCTTTTTAAAACAATGTTTTTATTGTCTAAAAAAAGCTTCAACAATTCCGATTCACGTTGGGTGAGTACAATTTTTTCAGTGTCGTTGTAGACTAAATAATTGGCAGTATCAAATAAATATTTTCCAATTATATACTGCGTTTTTTCGGTAGTAGTATCCTTTTTTGAGCGCTTTAAAAAGATTTCAATTTTGAGCTCTAATTCTTCAATGCTAAAGGGTTTGATGATATAATCGTCGGCGCCAATTCGTAAGCCTTTTATTCGATCTTCTTTTAGTGTTTTTGCTGAAATAAAAAGGATAGGGATTTCAGGATTTATTTTTCTAATAGCTTCGGCAAGTTCAAAACCATCCATTTTTGGCATCATAATATCAAACAAACACAAATCAAAAGACTCTTCTTTAAATTTATCGAAAGCCATTACGCCATTAGAACAATGAGTTACGTCATAGGCTTCTTCTAAACGGTCTTTGGTTAGAAAAGCAATGGTTTCATCATCTTCGGCATATAATATTTTAAATTTAGTCATGGTTTAATTTTTCGGAATTAGTATTGAAATCTGTAGCCCTTTAGGAGTATTGTTGGTGGCCGTTATTTTCCAATGATGTTGCGTGCCTATTTTTTTTACATAAAATAGTCCGAGTCCAAAACCATTAATTTCATTGCTTTTTTTGTTGTTTTCACGGTAAAATTTATCAAATAAATGAGGTATATTTTGTGCTGAAACCCCAATTCCGTTATCGGAAAAGTTTATTCTTAAGCCGTTCTTTTCTTCAATGATAGAAATTAGGACTTCTGGTTTTTCAGTGCAATATTTTACCGAATTGTCAATGATGTTATAAACGATATTGGTAAAATGAAATTCGTCAGCGAGTATTGTCTGTTCTTTTTCAGAATTCAATCTAACCGATAAAGTCGGATGCTTGAGCTTCATATTTTCAACAACTTCATTCAAAATTGGAATTAGTGAAATTTCCTTTTTTTCTAATGAAAGTAACGAATCATCTGATTTTGCTATGTTTAAAATCTTCTCAATATGACTGTTCAGTTTTTTACTTTGATTGATGATTATTTGAGCGTAATTATTCAGTTTGTCATCATTTGTGATGGCATTTTGCTTGCTTAAATAATTAGAAGCTAATAAAATGGAGGACAACGGTGTTTTGAATTCGTGCGTCATATTATTGATGAAATCCCGTTGTAATTCGCTGTATTTTTTTTGTTGAATAATCGTGTAAATAGAATACACATAAACCAGTAAAATAATGATCAACGCAATAGAAAGAAAAAGCCAAAAGCGGAGTGAATTAAGAAGATAGGAAGTCTCATTAGGGAAACGAATAGCAAAATAATACACTAAATTTTTATGTTTCGGAAAGTTGATTTGTTCATCGATAGGAGGGCTGTCGTTTACTGAAATGTATTTTCCATAGACCATTTCATCGCTCTGACAATTGTACATGGCATATTCATAATCGGTATTGATCGCCAATTTAGTGAATTCTTCTTGTAGGTAATGTTGTAAAACGTCGGGCGAAAAATCATTTTCGACATTCGCAACATAATAATCGTTCGCTATTTTTCTAACAGGATTATCGGCAGGAATTTCCCTGTTGGTGCTTTGGTATAGTTTTTTAACTACTTCTAATAGTGCTATATGTACTTTTTGAGAAAACTTCTTTTCCTCTAGGTTAAAGGCTTCTTTTGTCCATAGTAATTGCGCAATTAGAATCCCAATAGTGGCAACTAATCCGAGTGCAATAATACTATTTAGTTTGTTGGCTTTCATTTGCTAATTTCTTACTGTAATATTAGTAAAAATAAAGCCATCATTTTTGCATTAACAAGTCGTTAACAAACGTTTGAAATTGGTTAACAATGACAAGTGCTGTGTTGGTTTACCTTTGGCTTGTTCGAACCAATAAACAATCAAGTCTAATTTTTAAAATCAACAATTATGAAAAATGTTATTAAAATTTCGATGGTAGCGGTAGCTGCTTTATTAATGTCATTTACCATTACATCTGCTATTTCTTGGAATTCAGATACGGTAGATGTGGGAGAAATTCCACAAGGAACGCCAAAGAATATTGAATTTACCTTCAAAAATACAGGGGATAAGGAAGTGATTATTACCAATGTTAGAACATCTTGTGGTTGCACGGCTTCTGATTATACCAAAGATGCTATTGCTCCAGGTAAAACAGGATTTGTAAAAGCTACTTATAATGCGGCAGTAAAAGGGGCTTTTACCAAAACAGTTACGGTAACTACCAATGCTGAAGGAACAGCCAAAGTACTAACGCTAAAAGGAAACGTGATATAATAATTGAAAAATCCCAAATTCTTGCTGAAATGAAGAATTTGGGATTTGTGTTTTTATTCTAAATTAATGTCTGCAATCTAAAATTATGCCGGCTCTCCGTACAAATCAAACTCAGTGGCATCAATAATTTTAATATTTACGAAATCCCCAGTTTTTACATAGAATTTTGAAGCATCAATTAATACTTCATTATCCACATCGGGGCTGTCAAATTCAGTTCTTCCTATAAAATGCCGACCTTCTTTTCGGTCAATAATACATTTAAAAGTCTGTCCAATTTTCTCTTGGTTCAAATCCCAAGAAATTTGCGATTGTAAATCCATTATTTCTGCAGCACGTGCTTGTTTTACTTCTTCCGGAACATCATCAACAAGTGAGAAAGCATGTGTGTTTTCTTCATGTGAATATGCAAAACAACCTAAACGTTCGAATTTCATTTCTTGAACCCAGTCCCTCATGATTTCGAAATCTTCTTGCGTTTCACCAGGATAACCTACAATTAGTGTGGTACGAATGGTCATTCCGGGAACCGCTTGGCGGAATTCTTTCAACAATTTAGTTGTTTTTTCTTTAGTTGTTCCGCGACGCATCGATTTCAAAATTGAATCCGAAATGTGTTGCAGTGGAATATCAATATAATTACAAATTTTTGGTTCTCTGTTCATTAATTCCAACACATCCATTGGGAAACCTGTTGGGAAAGCATAATGCAAACGAATCCATTCAATACCTTCAACTTTTACTAAGTTTTCTAATAACTCGGCTAGATTGCGTTTTTTGTATAAATCCAATCCGTAGTAAGTTAAATCTTGTGCGATTAAGATTAATTCTTTTACCCCGTTTTTAGCCAATCCTTCTGCTTCTTTGACTAATTTTTCAATGGGTTGCGAAACGTGATTACCACGCATTAACGGAATGGCACAAAAACTACACGGACGATCACATCCTTCGGCAATTTTAAGATATGCGTAGTTTTTTGGAGTGGTGGTTAAACGTTCTCCTAACAATTCGTGTTTATAATCAGCACCTAAAGCTTTCAATAGAAGGGGTAATTCGGTGGTGCCAAAATATTGGTCTACGTTTGGAATTTCTTTTTCTAAATCAGGACGGTATCTTTCCGATAAACATCCGGTCACAAATACCTTATCAACAAGACCTTTTTCTTTTTTATCAGCATATTCAAGAATAGTATTTACCGATTCTGCTTTGGCATTGTCAATAAACCCACAAGTGTTTATCACCACGATGTTTCCTTCTTGCTCATGCACAACGTCTTTTCCGCTGGCTTTTAGTTGCCCCATTAAAACTTCACTGTCGTAAGTGTTTTTGGAACATCCAAGGGTTATTACATTGATTTTATTTTTCTTTAAAGACTTGGTTCTCATTCATTTATAAATTGGAGTGCAAAACTACAACATTTATTTTAAGTAGCGAAACGTTTGGGCTTCTATGTATACCATTTTCCTGCTCTCGCCTTTATCTCGCTCCGTTGCACTTCACGAGGATATCGGCTCCATCAGGGCTATTTAGCTAGTTTTAGGTATAAAAAAATCCACATATAGCGGATTTTAGTATTATTTGTTTTTATAATCTTTCGGATCAAAATCGATAAAGAAAAGATTTTCTTCCATTCGTTTGTTAGGTAAATTTTTTTGTCTCGAAAAATACAATCGCTTTTCTTTTTTATGGTAAAACGGACAAAATTCCGCAAGAGTTGTATTTATTTTGCTACCCAAATTTTTAGGCTCGGACCATTTGCCATTCTCATTAAAACTAATTAATAAATCAATTTCGCCAAAACTTCCCTCCGGTTTAGTAGTAAAGTACAGTATAAAACTCTCGTCTGGAGCAATAAACGGATTCGATTCCCTTTCAATAGTATTTATCGGAATCCCAATATTTATAGGCGTTTGAAACTCGCCTTTTACGAATCTAGAAACATAAATATCCGATTTTCCTTTTCCATCCGGATTTTCCTTCATGAAATACACGGAGCCATCTTTAGTCATCGATGCAAACGATTCAGAATCATCAGTGTTTATAGTGTTTCCTAAATGATACTCTTGACTCCAGCCATTATTCACTTTTTTTACAGCCCATATGTCAAATCGCTTACGGTCGGATTTTCCTTCGACAGGGCGGTTAGATTGGAATAGTAGAGTTTTACCATCAGGTGAAAACATGGGGTCTATGTTTTTCCAAGTCAGATTCTCAGAAAATTTAGCGATTTCTGGTTTTTGCCATTTTTCATTCACTTTTTTAGATTGCATTATTGCTAATGTGTCTCTTCCTCCGTTAGAATTTACCCAAAAGGCTTCTTTTCCGTCGGGAGAAATGGTCAATCCGAAAACACCATTTTTGTTGATTCCTTCAATTTCAAATGGAGTTGCATTTTTTTGAGCAAATCCGCAAACAGTGGCAAATAAAAATAAAAAACGGAAAATCATATTATAATTCAAAAGCAAGTGTAACGGTTACATTGTCATTTTTGTTGTTAATTTTTGCGGCATTGGTCATTCCATACTGTAAAAATTGTTCACCATAAGTTCTCTTGGCAGTCGAATAGGCTAGGTCTAATCGGGTTCCTCCAAAATTATAACCAATTCCTCCCGAGTAACCAGTTAGATCACCCATTCTGGATTTGTCATCATACGGACTGCCTTCGGTTCTGTAACCGGCTCTAAAACTCCATTGTTTGTATTTTTTTTCGGCACCAATTCGCAATTCATTAGATTTGGTCAAATTTGATGCCATATCGTTATTTACACCAGTGAATTCGTTTGTTGGGCGAAACTCAGTTTTACTATAATCTTTAATAGAGTAATCAATGCTTATCATTCCTTCATTTGCAAATACATAAGCAGCACTTGCGGTTAACTTTCCAGGTGTTTTTAAGGTATAAGGAGCATACACATTTGTTACTTGAGGATTTATAAAATAACCAGAATCAGGACAGTCTGCGCAATCAGTAGCCAAGGTTTGGGTTAGTTCATCATTTAATCGCATCCAAGTTGGTGATTCATAGGTTCCTCCTAGTCTAAATTCGTTTGTTACTTTGATAATTGTTCCTAGTTGAAAAGAGAAACCGTTACCATAGGTATATAACTCATTGTTAAAACGTAAAGCCTGAACACCAATAGTATTATCAGCTCCAACGGCGTCTGCATAATCTTCATAAAGACTTGAAGATCGTAAATAATCTGAAAAATGAGAGTTTAAATTAATTCCAATATAGACTCTATCTTGGTATAGTGCAGAGGCATTAAAGGATAACTTTCCATTGTAACCCGTTGAAATTACTTCGTTTTCTTGATAAAAATTACCTGTGCCTACAGCGTTTGAAGTATATACTCCGTTTAAAGGATTGTCAGGGTCTACAGGATTAATCAAGTAGGCATTGTAGGCTAAAAAAGCTTGTTGTCCTCTGAATCCAAAATCAGTGTAGTTTAAAGCCAAGTTGTCCAAATCTCGGAATTCAATTCCATTAGCGGATTGAGTGAAATAGTTTACTACACTATTGCTTGGATTAAATCCTGATGAAAATAATCTGTTTTCATAATTGTTTTGATTTTCATAATTGATCGCCAAAGCCAATTTGGTCCAATCATTATTCTCTCGGTTGTTTTCAAATACAAAGACGGCTCCAGCTTGATTTAGGGTAAAATCGGATACGTTTTCTTTTGTTTTGGTCCCAAAATAATTCGATTTATTCTCGACTGTATATACATTTAGGGTTCCTGCAAACTGATTGTTGTTGAATACTGCAGAACTCGCAGGATTTATGCTGATAGCAGAAAAATCTCCACCAACTGCTCCGAAAGCTCCACTCATGGCTCTAAAACGAGCCGTTCCAATCATATCGGTTTGTGCATAGCGAAGCGCATCGGTTACGTCCTGAGCAGTTAAGGTAGAAAACCCAAGCACAAGCGTTAGTGTAGTAAGGTGTTTTTTCATTTTAAAGTCTTGTTTTTTTTGATTGAACAGATTGCTTAGCCTCTTCTTCCGCCGGTTCTTCCACCGCCGCCATAACTACCACTTCCTGAAGAAGATCTAGGTGAGGAGTCATATGAGGAAGGTCTAGGAGCATCGTAAGAACGAGGAGATTCACTTCTTCTTGACTCACTTCTTCTAGGTTCAGATGTTCTAGGTTCAGATGTTCTAGGTGAACTATTTTGCTCTGAACTACGTCTTCTAGGATAATTTCCTCTAATGTCTGAAGCGTTATTGTTTTTCGGGGAATAATTTCTTGGAGTAGAAATAGTCGAACTGTTTCTTCTTCCGCCAGTTCCAAAATTTTTATTAGAATTTATTCTGTTACTGCTATTATAGCCATCAGAGTAGTTGCGAGTGATACCTCTTCTTCCGTCAGCATACGAATAATGGTTTCCGTACCAATTATTATAGCCATAATATCCCCCATAATAGTAAGGGGAATTCCATCCCCATCCCCATGATGGTCCGTAGTATCCCGAATAACCCCAATAAGGGCTGTACCAGTCATTCCAATATGAAAAACCGAAATGATAAGGACTATAACCCCAGTAATTTCTCCAATTCCAATAATTATAGCCCCAGTTGCTTCCGTAAATATTTACCGTTATATCCCTGTCATTACTACCCCAACTTGAATAATTTTCGCTACACTTGTTTTCAATAGTGTCGTTAGCGCTGGTATAATTCTCAACATCGGTAAAAATTTGATCGTCTTCATTGCCGTATTTGTTGGCATTTGCGCTAAAATAGTCTTTATACTTGTTCGCTGAAGAATT
>Ga0209599_10000383_pt1 | contig 29461 bp, 20 predicted proteins | sample Shrwel_input2_FT_FD_187534 | JGI IMG/M metagenome (GOLD analysis project Ga0209599, IMG submission 187534) | Subsurface microbial communities from deep shales in Ohio, USA - Utica-3 well 1 S input2 FT (SPAdes) (version 2) ...
GTTTGTTATAGAGAGAAGTAGCAGGCTGCGCATATTTTATTTATTGACTTATTTGAAATAAATCAATAAACTAAACCATTAGCGTTTGTTATTATTTTTTTTGGTTTTTCTTTTCAAGGTTCGTTGTTTACGACTTTTACGCGTCTTTCTTTTGTATGGCTTTCGGCGTCGTATATTGCGACTATCATCAGAGCTGCTACTGGAACTGGAGCTACTGCTTGAGCTACTACTGGAGCTAGTGCTGTCCCTCGACTTTGATTTCGATTTTGATTTACCCTTGAACTTAATAAGCGATTTTTTGACTTCGCCAGGTTTATATACCAAGAAATTTTCGTCATAAATTCTAGTGCCTTTTTTATCTCTCAACTCTTTCATTTTTTCTGCTTTATGTGCACGCATTTCTTCCAAACTTTCTTGGTGTCCATAGCAAGTAATAGTGAATCGTCTCAATAATCCTTTTTGGGATAATCTATTTTTCTCTTGCACATCAAACAAAAATTGCGCCATACAAAGAATTCTATCGCTATAACTCTCTGCAAAATTATTGCCATATCCATACAAAAACGCCAAATAAAAACTCAGCATGGTATCAATCGTAGCTACTTTAATCTCCTTCTCTCCATCATCAATAGTATTGTAGCTGTGGCATCCAATAGTCGCATAAACGTAAGCAATCGTATCTTTTCCAACGCGGACTTCATAATTCTCAGGAATGACTTCTCCAATAGCTTTGTGGTGCTTAATTTGCACATTTTTAATATCGTTCTCGAGAAGACGCTCCTTTAATATTTCCGCAGTAGTCTGAGGGTCAGTAGAGAGAACATCAAAGTCGGGGACATTTTTAAGTTTCTTTTGTAGTTTTGTGGGCATATATTTGGAATATAACGCAACAGCATATCCGCCAAAAAATACGGACGATTGATTGATTAAGGTATCCTTTGTAATATTAAATATCTCTTCTGCTTCATCAGGTGAAGCCTCCATGGGTCGTTGAAAGTCAACATCGTTGCATTTGACATTTTTCATGGGGAAATGTTTATTCAAAAGGCGCAAACGCTTATAAACTTTTTCCCATCGTCCCGTATCTCCCGCGGGCCGGCTCAACTCTAAATACATCGACATGCGCAAAAAATTGGGAGGAGTATACAAAATTCCATTAACACGCAGCCCATCCTTTTTAAGAGCATTAAATAATTGTTTGGGTAAATAAGTAATGTCCGCGACGGGTATAAACTGCACAAATACCTTGTAGGTACCGAAATGCTGTCCTGCCTTGGCCTCCACTTGTTCAAACCCCTTCTTGTGATAAATATCCGCCAATTCTTTTGCATCATCCATTGCATTGGGAGAGAAGAAATCGTAATCAGGAATTTCGGTTTCTTCGTCGTAAAATTGTTCATCCTTGGGTAAAATGTTATTAATCGCAATGCCTCCATAGGGAATCAAACCCTTTCGCTTGATAAAATCCGCAACGATAGTGGTCATGGCTTGTATACTGGGCGACGAGACAACCCGTTTCGCGATTTTTTCTTGTGCTAAATCAACCGACATGCGGAGAATCGCCAATTCGCATTCTTCAAACGTCATTTTATTATCGCATATTTTTTTGGATTTCATCTGATTGTTATATTATATACACAAAAAATATATGCGTCCTTTCCACTAAAATAAAAATTGAAACGTTTTTGTATACTATCAATATATACAACCAAAATAGATCAATATGGAAACGCATCAAGATCAAGAGAAGGCGATAAGTTGGGTGTTGCATGCCCTCAAAATCGTGTTGGGGGACGAAAGCATTCGCCGATATATCATCTTGTATTATTATCCAACAATAACAAATCCGTCCAAAAAATGTATTCGCACATTTGACGCGTTTGTAGAGTCAGCAAAAAAACGCGAAGAAAAAGCGAATGAAATAAGAAAATATTGCAACAAAATGAGTAGAAACCCAGACATGGTGGTATTCACCGCGTCAAACATCCAGCGAACAAAATGCGACAATGAAACGCATTTTCAAAGTTATATCATCAACAATACCACAAAAAAGTTGAGCGTTATTGACCCTGCATACGATCCAAACAAGGAAGATAACAAGGGTATTTACGCGGCAGAGATTTCGCTGGAGGTTATCATTCCCTGCTTTGAGAGAAAAGGGTATACGACAGAATTTGTCTCTCTTACAACTCCAGCCCAGGTTGACGTAGGAGACGTATTTTGTCAATCTTGGACGCTATACATATTGCTTGCAAAGTTGAAGCAAAATGAACATTTTAAAAACAACATTTTTGAGGTCCCCGAAGACCAGTTGGAGAAGTATGACATGCTTCTCTCCTTTTATCGTCAAATCTTTACAGATATGCCCGAGTTGCGCGAGAATTTACAAGTAGAATACGAGGGCGAAATCTTGGAGAGTCGCGGACCAAATAGACTAACTAAATCGGAAAAAGAAATATTACTCAAATTTGATCCGGTTGAGTTGTTGTTGGGGCTAACTAAATATGAAATGAAAAACTAAAATAAAACAAACAAACAAACAAAACCAAAATAAAAAGGGGCGATAGTGCCTTTTTTTGTGCGATTTATTTTATATTTTGAAGCTGTATAACCCACTGGAATCGGCCAATGCACGCGGAGCATAAGACAACTTCGGGTTTGGTGGAGGAGGCACAGGAATCGTCACAGGTATATATCTCAATTCCACCGGTTTCAAGGAAAATGCATGTCCTGTCGTATCAAAGAACGCCGTATCTTCAGCCAGATTACTATCTTGTGTTTGATATCGCATGGCGACCATTTGGCAACCTAATGCTCGAGACAATAAACTTCCTGGATTTGGAGGATTGGCTCCATCATCCGGTAAAACTATTGACATGTTTTGTTTGTTATATGATTTCATTTCATCAATATCAGGTGTATATTTGACACCATTTGTAAATTTGAGTGTTCGCATAAAAACAGAATTACTTGTCATGTTAACATATTCCTTAAAAGCCTTGTTTTCCATGAATGCAGAATTTGATTTATCTACTATTACAACTATTTTTCCAGCTAGGTCCATCAATGGTACATTTCCTAAATTTTTACCAGAGTTTTCAAAACTATATTGTTTGCCCAATAAATAATCGTTCATGCCTTCAAAAAGACGAGCCATCCGTGTATACATTTTTTGATTGTTGCTCATGATTCGTAGATGTAATATGATAGGATCATTTGGGTTGGGCGCCGTGCTAGTAGAATATGCGAAATTTTTAAGGACCGACAATACTTCAGCAAACTTGACATAGTTGAAGGTATCCTTTACATAAAAGTTGTTTCCGAGAGAAGTCGCGACAACGGGTTCGTTATCAATCGAATATATTTCAAAATCAAACCCGCGAACTCCTTGTTTAAGAAGATCTTTTAATACACATGTCGAAACTGCGTCGTTCTCATAGTAGCCAACACTACAAGCATTATAGGCTGTTTTGATGTAATAATCTTTAAAGGTGTATGTATAATTATTAGGAGTATCTTTGATTTTACTTTGGTTCGTTGTAATGGAACTAATTTTGCCATTGAGAGATGCATACATAGTATTAAATGATTTGCATCCCTTGGCTTCTAAATTGTTTACATAATCCCATCCCCAAATCGCAATGACTATTCCAATAGTAATTAATGCAACCACTATCGTATAAAATATCGAATCATCCATATCTGTTATAAATATATATTATAATATCAAAAATAAAAGAGTTAAATAATATTATTATATATTAATAACGACATGGCCGGAGGATTATTATCCCTTATTAGCGAAGGGCAACAATCAATTATATTGTATGGAAATCCTTCAAAAACATTCTTCAAGAGCACATATTCTAAAATAACCAATTTCGGCATGCAAAAATTTCGTGTAGATTATGAAGGCGCAAAAACATTACAATTGACCGATGAATCTACGTTTACATTCAAGATACCTAGATATGCCGATTTATTGATGGATACATACATCTCATTAGATATGCCTAATATCTGGTCGCCGATTTATCCGCCGGTACCTGAGACTGGAAATAAATGGGCGCCATATGAATTCAAATGGATAGAGAATCTGGGTGCAAAAATGATAAGCCGTGTCTCTATTACATGTGGAAATCAAAAGCTACAAGAATTTTCAGGCGACTATTTGCAGGCACAAATCGAGCGTGATTTAAACGGAACAAAGCGTTTATTGTTCAATGCCATGAGTGGTGGAAATGAATCTATGAATAACCCAGGCAATAGTGGTTCGCGTGTCAACTCTTATCCAAACGCGTTTTATACCGCGTCAAATTCTGGACCAGAGCCTTCTATCCGCGGGCGTACAATTTACATTCCGCTAAATGCATGGTTTTGCAACAAAACCCAGCGCGCATTTCCGCTCATCGCACTGCAATACAATGAGTTGCATATTCATATAACTTTTCGCCCGATTAATCAGCTATTTACTATTCGCGACGTGTTTGATCCACTTTACAATTATCCATATGTCGCGCCGAATTTCAATTTAGAACATATGCAAATGTATCGGTTTGTCCAACCCCCTCCCGATGTTACATTAGCCGCATCGAAATACATTGATAAGCGTGCTGTATGGAATGCAGATATACACTTGAATTGCACGTATTGTTTTCTCTCTAATGACGAATCTAGATTATTTGCTGCGAATGAACAAAAGTATATATTTAAGCAAGTACATGAGACTATTTTCTATAATGTAACTGGTCCCAACAAGGTTCAGCTTGATTCGCTTGGATTGGTGTCGGATTACTTGTTTTACTTCCAACGAAGCGACGCAAACTTGCGCAATGAATGGAGTAATTATACGAATTGGCCGTACAACTATTTGCCGTCTGATTTAACTTTAGCCCCGACAGATGGAACATATATCGTAACTGAATTAGATGTTTGCGGAAACCCTGTACCTGTGGCAATTGGCCCCGGTGTAAATCCCGATGGATATCAAACAGGTTTGATGTTAACGGGTGATTATAATGCTCAAAATACGCGTGGAATTTTACAGCAAATGGGTATTCTCTTTGATGGCGAATATAGAGAGAACATGCAACCAGAAGGCGTTTATAATTATATTGAAAAGTATATTCGCACACCTGGATTTGCTCCGTTTGGGTTATATTGTTATAATTATAGCATGAATTCCGGTGCGTTATTTTCCGATAATCAGCCCGCAGGAGCAACAAATATGAATCGGTTTAACCAGATTGAACTAGAGTTTAACACGACGATTCCAGTGTTGGATCCGCTTGCACAAGTAATTACTATATGCGACCCCATCTCAGGTGAGATTATTGGCATAAACAAACCAACGTGGCGAATCTACGACTACAACTTCGACTTGCATTTTTTTGAAGAGAGAATAAACATGGTTACTTTTGTGGGCGGTAATTGCGGATTGATGTATGCAACATAAGCGTATTTTAGTCAAAATATTAAATAACATGTAAAAATATTATATTGTATTATTATCTTTCAATAATATAATAGCGAATGAATTACCAAAATATTTTAATTGGTGCATATGTCTGTTATGTTATTCTTCAAATGTATGTCATAAAATACTATATATTAGACTGGCACTCCTTAATAACAGGCAAAAATATTGACCAAATGAAATATAATTTAGCTCATAAGCCTGAATTGTCGGAGTTATTTACAAAAGAAATAGTATCCAGAATGAAAATGTTAGACCATATGGATTATGTCGACTGGATTAACTATAATAATAAACATGCAATAGTAAATCATGCAGGGCATGAATACAATATTTATATATTTGAAAGATCTGTAAACGCCCTGGAAAATTATTTAAGTAATAGTCATTATACATTAAGAGTAAATAGGGATGTAAATATTTTAGGATTATCATATGTTGATTTATTGAGACAAGCCAATTATGCTTTTTTATTTAGTTTATTCCAGCCAAACCCCGATTTTCTTGAAACTATTTTTAAAGGTCCGGTATATGAAGACAACACAAATATATATGCGCATTATATGACTGATCCTCTAACAAATCGTGCAGTAAAAACAAATGCTATAACAGGAGTGTGGAAAAAAGAAATAAGTAGTACAAATAAGTTTGAAGGTGTTATATTTATTGGGTATAGCTTAGTAGATGTAGAAGTTCAATATTCAAATAAATATTTTGGACATGTTGATAAGCCATTTTTAGCAATAGTCAGTATCGGAACTATATTATCGTCGCTACTTTTATACCATGCATCAGGTCAAAAGAATTTTTGGACGGCATTATTATTTTTAACAATATTAAATATTTATATAACAATATTTATAAATACCACAGAAGGTATTACGACGTTAGCCGTAGAAAATGACAAGGTGAAGGATATAAATGATGGTATATTAAGTATATCATTTTTGGCAGCGGTAAATATCTACATATTACAAACATTGAGAGAAGTAAAAAATAATCGTGATTTACATAATGAATCTGCCTTCTTGTTCACATTAGCATTAGTATTATTATTATTTGCGTTGTATAAAAAAACCAATTACAATCAGATAGATGATATTCGAGTTCATAGAATACAAAAACAATTCATGTATAACGCATCTATATTTGTCAATTTATTTATATTGTTCAACTTTTTAATTTACGTCGCTAAAGATGGGCACATCATCAATGCTATTAGTACTTATTTAAAACGCACAATGTAATAAGTTGTTGTAATAATTTGTTATGATATATCATGTTAAATTTATGATATATCATAGAGCGCGCACATTTACTCTAAATAAGCATTTGATGCGAGCGGACCATGTTCCGTAAATTGACCGGATAAGCTGTATCTAGGGGGATATGTTGGCAGATTTGTCAAAGTAGCTGGCGGTTTGTAAACTTGGTCGTACAAAGATTCCCCTTCGTCAAATTGTGCTCTCCACATATTAACACCAGTATTATAATCAGGCGGTCGTGTAAATTTATCAGAAGGCTCAATTAATTTAGCGCGTGTTCCTGGATCAGTAGTTAATTCTGAATAAGTAGGAGTAAGATATGAGTATTTTCCCGCATCATCTTCTCCTTTCACGACGTTTGATTCAATAAAGGTGTTGGATAATTCGCTGGTGTTTGGTTGACATCCATAACAATCTACATCACTTAGACACGTCTCTCCAGTAAGCGAACATCTACTATAAGGTCCACACATATTTTTACAGCTGTAGGTTGTATTAATTGGTAAATTTACTGTATGTGTATAAGCTTGGTTTGGATTAGTTAAGCATTCGACTACATATTCCTTTGTTAGTAATAAATGCATCCAGTTATTTATTCCAATAAACAATAATATGCTTATTAAGGCAAACATAATAAACACGGGCAGTTTCAACGGCTTCATAATATTTGGCATGTTTGGTTCTTATATAATACGAATATTAATTATTTGAGATTTGGGTATTGTGTAGGTAATTTTTATATCAATTTAATATAACAATATATGGCACAAACAAATGAAGATAATCAACAGCCCTCGGCAATTGATCAAGCACGAAATAAAGAGACCGCACAAAAAAAAGAAATTAATTGGTCTGGATTGGGTAAAGACGTGCTTAATTTCTTGTTAAAGTTAATAATCATATTTTTAATTGGTTCTAGAGTTGTGTTTGCATGTAAGGTTGCCCAGGCGAATATTTTACCGACGGATTTGGATTGTATGCCCTATACACCAGCAGCAAACAACGAAGAAGATTCACCTAAATATGAAACTACTACTCCTGAAGCAAATATAGATATTAGCTATGTATATAATAAAGACCAAGAAGGATACAAGGAATATGCAACAAAAATTGCTTTTGAAATAAACGAGTTTTCAAGAAAGAATTATTTGATTGATAAGCTGAGAAACATAGAATACAACCCAAAGGTGGATCCAATGGTAAAATATTTATGTGTTGTTCTTCAGAATTTATTTGTATTTTACTACGGAATAACGAATAGCTTATTTAATTTTATGAATAGTAATTTGAACGAATCGCTTATAATATTGATAGGTCCGTATTTATTGAAATATTTATCGATTATCATTTATCCAGTAAGCATAGTGGTAAGCATTGTATTCTGCCTGCTAAATCTTGGATGGCTTCTCAAATCAAATAAAAACAATGATAAAGAATATAAATACAAGAGCACAACGGAGCCTGTTTGGAGACCATGCGACCCGTTATCAAGTATTTATAACTTTTGCGGAACTATTATTTATTTGTATATAGGATTCTTTTTGGCATTCGCAGTATCGTTTTCTCCTATACCTGCAATAATCAGTTTTATATGTTTATTGTCGCCATTATTTATGAAGGCCAAGATAGTCCAGACAGATAAAGAGTCAGGAGAGAAAAAGGATATGAAAGACAACCCGATATACGGGTTCCGTAGTTCAATCAATGGATTAATTGAATCTAAGCTAGACATTTTCATGTTCTTATTCTGTATTTTTACAACGTATGCAACCTATATGAATTCGACGGATATAAAGGCGCCAATATTTGTCGGGTTGGCGAGTATATGGTTTTTGTATAAAACGATGAAAAATAAAGAACCGCCTGCAATGTCAACTCCTGATTTGGCATCATATGAGAGAAATGAAAAGTATTGCCCCGAGAGAAAACCAACGAAAGCAGAGTTGGATGCAATGGCTCGCGACGAGCAAGATGCCGATGCCAAAAGTAAAGAAGATCATGATAAAGGGTTTATTAGCAGGGTAATTGCTTTTTGGATTGGTGTTTGGACATGGCTTCCAAGGATGATTTACAACTTTTGGTTAAAAGTTTATGATTCATTGTTTGGACCAGATAAGCCTTGTCCGGCTGGAGGGGAAGCTCAACCCCAACCGGAACCTGAGCCTGAGCCCCAACCTCAACCTCAACCTCAACCTCAACCTCAACCTCAACCTCAACCTCAACCTCAACCTCAACCAGAGAGAGCCCCACAATCAGAGCCTCAACCAGAACCTACAAGGGTTGAAATTGCGCAACCGGCTCCCACCCAATTGAATGAACCACAAACATCATCTGTACCCCCACCAACGGAACAACCCAAAACGTCATTAAATGGCGGCGGTAGGAGGAAAGACGAACTACTTCGCAAAATAAAAAACTTAAAAAGGTCGTTGAAACGTCGTTCGTAATAAAATGTCAATAAATAAGATATAAATAGTTATGCTTTAACTATTTATAGTTGAATGGTAAAAAAGGGAAAACAACCGCTGAGACCTCTTGTTAGTATTTGCACACCGACCTTTAATAGACGCCCGTTTTTTCCATTTATTATTAAATGCTTTGAGAACCAAGATTATCCAAAGGACCGATTAGAGTGGATTATCATAGATGATGGAACAGACTCCATCGAAGACCTTGTAGCAGATATTCCCAGAGTCAAATATTTTGGGTACAAGAAGAAAATGAGCCTGGGAGAGAAGCGAAATCTCATGCATGAAAAGGCGACAGGTTCTATACTTGTTTACATGGACGATGACGATTATTATCCGCCTTGCAGAGTAAGTCATGCAGTAGAAACATTAGAAAGAAGTCCTCACGCATTGTGTGCAGGTTCAAGTGAAATGTACATTTATTTTAAGCACATACAAAAAATGATTCAATTTGGACCTTATGGACCAAATCATGCGACCGCTGCAACCTTTGCATTCCGTCGCGAATTATTGAATCAAACCAAATATGACGATGATGCTGCGGTCGGCGAAGAAAAACAATTTTTAAAAAATTATACGATCCCTTTTGTTCAGCTGGAGCCATTGAAAACTATTCTAGTGTTTTCACATGTGCATAATTCATTTGATAAGAAAATGTTATTGGATAAGCCAAGTGAGTATGTTAAAGAATCTAATAAAAAGGTAACTGATTTTATTAGAGACGATACGATATTGCGTTTTTTTATGAATGACATTGACAAACTATTGGACGCCTATCAGCCAGGTCGTCCAGAGAATAAACCAGATGTTGTAAAACAAATAGATACACTTACCAAAAACAGACAACAGATGGAAATACAACTGCAACAAATGCAACAGCAAATGCAGGTCCAAATGCAACAACAACTGCAACAGGCTAAAATGCAATATGAGTCAAGAATCGCGCAACTAACCGCGGAAAATCTTACATTGAAAGATAAGGCGGAATATCTTACTAAAAAGATGTCCGACCTTATTCAAAAACAGATTGAACAAAAGAAAAAGTTTGATGAAGTATATTCAAGTTGCAACCTAAATAAAATAACATAATAATAACCTTAAGATCACATAAGATTATCGTCTATACTTTCCGTTTCGGCATACTCGATACCAACAGCATCTTCTTTGATATATTTATCTATATATCTATAAATACGATTAATATCCAACTTGGTAATTTCGCAATTATCAAATATTTCCATAATTTCCGTATTATTATCGTCTTGTTTATTTCTCAACTCTAAGAAAAAAGAAAACAAATCCTTTTTATCCATTGCAAGCTGATGACACAATATTTGAATAAAAGTTGAATTGTTATACTCCGTTGAGTATTTTGTTAGTACTTTTGTGAAACGTACTTCGCCTGGAGTATATTTCGTTTTTTTCTTTGAACAAGTTGAATTCAACAATGACTCATGGTAAATTTTATTGCTATGGAAAGTTTTAATAATAGAACTCATCTCGTTAAACTGCCATATCTGCTTTTGAAAAGTAATCCGGTCGATATAATCCGCAAAACATATATTTTTTAAAAGGTTCAAATATAGCGGAACATATGCACTTGGTTTTGATTTTGTAAAAGCGTCTGCAATGTTCTCATGCCATAAAAGTCCTACTATAGTGCGGTCTGTTTCATTCATTAGCGTACTATGTTCTTGAATAGAATGGTGCTTATTAATCAAATTTTTAGTTATTTGTTTTGTATCATCATTATACGATTTCATCTGGAAAATATTTTGAATAATCTCACTGGTTAATACATCCTGCTTATTTTTATAAATATTGAAAATGGTATTTAATTTACGCAAGTCGTTTTGAACAAATTCATTGATATGAGGAATAATCTTATTGTCAATGTCTGGCATAATATGATTTACAATAGTATTAATTTGCGGGGCAGTAGGAACCTTTAACTCAACCGAATTACAGACCTTCATTAGCTCCTTGATTTTTTTGTCCATATGATAATTGCTGATACAAATAATGGGAACCATAGTCATCTCCTCTTGTTTTTGTTTTTTGGTCTTTTTCGGTCGAATCAATTTAATTAATGTATTAATTCCTCCCTTGTCTCCATTATTCATGCCATCAATCTCATCCATAACGATGGCAATCTTTTTTATTTTTTTATGAAACATGCTCATGATATTTTTATCAGACATGTTATGTTTAGTAATCGTATCAATGACTGATTTATTTCGTATATCTCCCGCGTCATATTTGATAACATCATAATCCAACTCTTTTAATATTTTCATAACAAATGTGGTCTTTCCACAACCAGGGCTACCATATACATATATACCTTTTTTAACAAGAGGATCATGTTTATTTGCTTCAAAAGTAGTAAGAAGTTTCTTTACATTATTTGATTCTTCTTCACGATTTAATATGTTGTTGAGGTTTAGTTCGTCCATGTTATAATGTTTGACATTCTTTTTATGTTTTTTGTATTAATAATGTTAAATTTACGTCCTTCAACCTTTAGAGTCAGTTATTTATTTAGCATTATTATTCAAATAGATCAAATAGAAAAATATGTGTATGGGTATTACTTCCTTATGCATGGGTTAGGAACTCCATATGTTATCCCGTCCCAGCTTACTTTATTCTTATTTGCCCAGGTGTACTTTATGCATGGGCCATTACTACCGCTATAAATTGGTAAACTAAAATCCATTGGAGATGTTGCTAAACCAAGATTGTCGTTTTTTGCATTTACAACGCATTGCGACCCTCCCTTTCCTTGGTCTAACCAATAATCAGGACAATCGCCTGTCACGGGTGGCCAGACTTGCTTGTTTTGAGAGATGCTAATATTTATACCAATTACTATTAGGATAATTAAAAGAATAACTATTGCCAACGTTAATATTATTGATTGAATCGTCGCCATATATAAATTAGAAAGAATATATTTTTTTATTTTATATTATATAATGAACCGGGTTAGTAATGGTAGAATAGATATACAGACTCCTGACACCAAGTCTCTCTTTAATATGTATGATAAAATTCCCGCACATCAATGTAGTACCTATAGAAATCCGCTTGAAGGTCAGTGGGATGATAGTACTTTATCAAATGCATATTTCTCTAAAGAAAATATACAAATAATTCAAAATGGTATTCGCGCTGGTGTCTATAAGCAATCGAATAACCAATATGTAGTTGCACCGCAAGATTGCGATAGTTTAAAAATCGTTATGCGTTCTATTTATTTACAATATTCAGCAAATCTTCCTGGCAATATTTCAGGTCAAATTGAAGCCTTAAATCAAATGGTGTTGAATTTTTGCATACAACAGGTTTATAGCGAAGCAAAAGGTTATATGAAATACCTCAGCGACGCCAGCAACATGTATGTTCCTATAGCCCATCCTGTTCTAGCAAAAGACGACGACAAAGAATTGATATTGAAGCCTTGGTTTTAATCTAGTCATCAGAGATGAGTAGCGACTTGGTTATTTTTGCTTTGCTTTTCACTGCAGTCTTCTTAACCTTTTCCTTTGCAACACCTGACATCATTCTTTGGCGTTCCTCAGTATATTGAATATACTCTGAACGCAACGTCTCCAGTTCAGTCAGCCACATTGTTTGTATTGTGGTTAACTGAATCTTTTCCAATTCCGCAACCTTGTCCCCGTGTTCCTTCAACAACCTGGCAACGTTCTCCTCTGTCACGCTATCCATTGCCATCTTTGTCAAATATTTGAAATCCGCGTCCTTACCAAGTTGATCATATCCTTTCTTTAACAACATCTCATGCACTTGGTCCTTCGTCTTTTTGCGCAAGTCAATCGTGTCATTGAGAACTTCTTGAATATACTTGGCCTTGTTTGACAATAACGAAACTTCTTGTGAAATCGCCTTCACCAAATAAGTCTTGCGTGTTCCGTACAACTCAAGTCTTGTCGTGTAGTAATCATCAATGATATCTGCAACATTCGCATATTTCTTCAACTTGTCATTCGCATCGAATAAATGCATATTACTACTTGAACTTGTCGTGTATAACTTCAACGTCTTTTCTAAAGCATTGCATCCATGATCAGTCGCAGCTGACGACAATTCCGCGAGCTGACCCTTGTTCAATTGAATCGTAAAGTCTACGCTCGTATCTTTACACATGTCATCAAAATCCTTGATGATCGGCGTGATCTTTTTGCCACTAGCATCCGATGTCTCCGTCAAAGACTCCAAGTGCGCTTTGAAATCATCGGTCCATAAACCAACCGGCAATTCTGTCACACGGATCTTGTCCACACCAATCGTTTCATATTTTCCCTTGATTAAGTACTTGCTATTGCCAGCAGAAGACTCTGAAATTCTTGTAATCGTTCCTTGAAATCCCTCATAGTATGGAACAAAGTCAGCACAAGAAGACGCTTCTAGATTGTTTAACAATTTTGCCTTCAAATAATCAATAATGTTTATCGGATTATAACACATAATATCTGTGCTGAAACCTGTGCCAATGCCCTTTGTTCCATTCACCAATACCATCGGAATAATCGGCGCATAGAACAACGGCTCTACTATCTGACCATCATCGTCCAAATACTTCAAGATGTTGTCATCCACCGCTGGGAAGATGGATCTCGTAATATTATTCAAGAATGTGAAGATATATCTTTCAGATGCACTATCCTTTCCACCTTGCAATCTTGTGCCGAATTGCCCACTCGGAATCAACAGATTAATATTGTTTGAACCCACAAAGTTTTGCGCCATACCGACGATTGCTGCGTTCAAAGACGCTTCGCCATGATGATATCCCGAATGCTCCGAGACATAGCCAGTAAACTGCGCTACCTTGATTTCCGAATGCAGATTTTTCTTAAACGCCGAATACAGAATTTTACGCAAACTAATCTTCAAACCATCCATAAGATTCGGAATACTTCTGTCGCAATCATATTTGGAAAAGTGGATTAGTTCCTTGTTGATAAAGTCTGTATAGCTTACATTTTCTTCAGCCGTATCCAAATAACTTCCGCGATCATATTCGCCCAACCAATCCTTTCGGTCGTCTGCGCGCTTTTTGTTGAAAACCATGTCAATCGCATCGTCGCTTTCTGCTCCAGTATGTTGGAACCCGACGATCTTCTTCTTCTCAAAATATTCGCGAAACTCCTTTCCGGTGCTTGTACCTAGACCCTTATAATATTTGATATTCCAGCTCATGTCCTGGTTGTTCGATGCTTCAAGCCACGCCTCATATTCGCCGTTATTATAAAACACCAATTCCTTGGCGCCCTTGCGCGCTTTCAAAATAGGCGTATTCATGAAACCGATGAATCCTGGAATCGTCGCTAGACTCGGCCATACGGACTGAAACAAGTTGATGCCGAGACCCTTGATATGACTGCCGTCCAAATCCTGATCCGTCATGAACAAGACCTTGCCATAACGCAACGACTTGTACACGTCATCAATATCTTTATAATTCTTGCCAGTTTCCAAACCCAAAATCTTCTTGATTTCGGTAATCTCTTTATTATCCGTAATCTTTTTAGTGGTTTCGCCACGTACATTCATAATCTTACCCTTCATCGGATACACGCCAAAGATATTGCGGTCTTCAGAGGACAGCCCCGAAACAATTCCCGCCTTGGCTGAATCACCCTCACAAAAGATGATGATACATTGTCTTGACTTGTCCGTCCCCGCCCAGTTTGCATCAATCAGCTTTGGAATACCGCGAATGTGTTTGCTTTTAACGCCATCCGTTTTCTTGGCTGCCTTGTTTTCCTTCACTTCAGTCAGCGCACACGCTGCATCCATAACACCCATCTTCGCCAGCTTTTCAATGAACTTGTCGCTTACCACACAAGCCGATCCGAACTTCGCGCTTGGCGTATTCATGAAATCCTTGGTCTGGCTGTCAAATGCTGGATTCTCAATATCACAACGCAAGAACAGAATGAGTTGCTCCTTGATGGCGTTTGCATTCACAACGATCTTCTTTTTCTTTTCAATAAATGCAGACAATTTTCTAGTAATCTGATTCAAGATATATTCCACATGCTTGCCACCTTTGCTGGTATTGATACCATTCACAAACGAAACTTGCTGAAACTCGTGCTCTGCGCTTAGACCAACGGAATATTCCCAGCGTCCGTTGTCCGCGACTTCATACGCACGTGGATTATCCTCTTTGGGTCCAAGATACATATCCACATATTGCGGGAAGTTCTTCACTGGAACAGCAGTCGCGTTGTACTTCACCTTGAGTGCCTTATCTGTGACCGCTGCAATGTCGTGCACACGCTTTTTCAAAAGCCCAATCATATCTACTGATAGACCCGCAATACCCAATCTTTGATAATCAGGCTTGAAGGTAATTTTTGTATAAGGTTTATTTTTGCATTTGGTAATACTTGGCTTGCCGATGACGTCCAGATTGTTTGAGAACGTTTGAACATACTTCAGTCCGCGCACATGGTCAATCGTCTCAATGGAGCCACAAGTCGACCAAATGAGAACCAGCTTGAATCCGAAGCCGTTCTTACCACCAACAATCTTTTTCTCGGATTTGTCGTAATTTGTGCTGGTGCGCAAGTGTCCAAAGATTAACTCAGGAATCCAAATATTGTATTCAGGATGCATCGCGACATCGATTCCGTTGCCGTCATTAATCATTACGATTGTGCCATCCTCTTGAATATCAATGTCAATATACGAGACAGGAATCGCGTTGGGTTGCTTATTTGCAACGGCCTGCAACATGCGCACTACGTGATCGCGACAATTCACAATGCCTTCATCAAACAGCTTGTACAGACCTGGAACATACCTGATATTCTTTAGAACGATTTTTTGTGTCGCTTCATCCAATATCCACTGATCGGTATCCACCTCCTCGACAGAACCAATGTACGTGTCGGGATTGGCCAAGATATGCTCCTTGTCCGTCTTTTGCTGGTACTTTTGAGATAGTTCTTCGTTTTGAGTTGCCGCCATATTATTAGTTATGTATAGTATTACATAATTAATATTTATTTCAATTTTAATTAAAACAGATTTGGAAAATTGTAAATTTGCAATATTTGTGGAAACTTTTGCCCCCCCTCCACTTTCCAACAACATATATATTTGATTTATATTTGTATAAATATTATTATATTATTATATAGATGTCTACATTATCTTTAACGTTTACAAATACTACTGGTTTAGTAGTTTCATTGCCCATTACAGGAACCGGCGTCGCCGTAAGTATAAATTGGGGAGATGGAAATACTAATACTTCCTTGTCGCATACATATGTTGGGGCAGGACCTTACACTGCGGTGGTTACTGCAACGTCTGTTACTACATTTGGGTCTTTTAACTGGCCTGGCGTAACAAAATTAACTAATGTTTCAACTACTGACAATACTACATGGGGGTTAGGAACAGCCGTGTCTAGTTTTGCTAATTTATTTTATGGGGCAGTTCTTTTGACATCTGTTCCAACAGGTATTCCTTTAAGTGTCACAAATATGACTAGTATGTTCCAAGGCGCTAGTGCATTTAATCAAAATATTAGCGCGTGGAACGTAAGTAATGTTGCAAATATGACTGGTATGTTCCTAGGCGCTAGTGCATTTAATCAAAATATTAGCGCGTGGAACGTAAGTAATGTTGCAAATATGAGTTATATGTTCTATAACGCTATCGCATTTAATCAAAATATTAGCGCGTGGAACGTCAGTAGTGTTGTAAATATGAGTAATATGTTCCAAAGCGCTAGCGCATTTAATAATGGCGGAAGTGCGTTATCTTGGTCCACTGGAACAGGTACAAGTAATGTTGCAAATATGAGTTATATGTTCTATGTCGCTAGCGCATTTAATCAAAATATTAGCGCGTGGAACGTAAGTAATGTTGCAAATATGAGTTATATGTTCTATGGCGCTAGCGCATTTAATAATGGCGGAAGTGCGTTATCTTGGTCCACTGGAACAGGTACAAGTAATGTCACAGATATGAGTTATATGTTCTATAACGCTATCGCATTTAATCAAAATATTGGCACATGGAACGTAAGTAATGTTGCAAATATGAGTTATATGTTCTATGTCGCTAGCGCATTTAATCAAAATATTAGCGCGTGGAACGTAAGTAATGTCACAAATATGAGTTATATGTTCCAAAGCGCTAGCGCATTTAATCAAAATATTAGCGCGTGGAACGTCAGTAGTGTTGCAAATATGAGTTATATGTTCAATTACGCTAGCGCATTTAATAATGGCGGAAGTGCGTTATCTTGGTCCACTGGAACAGGTACAAGTAATGTCACAAATATGACTAGTATGTTCTCTAACGCTAGCGCATTTAATCAAAATATTGGCGTGTGGAACGTTAGTAATGTTGCAAATATGAGTGGTATGTTCTCTAACGCTAGCGCATTTAATAATGGCGGAAGTGCGTTATCTTGGTCCACTGGAACAGGTACAAGTAATGTCACAAATATGAGTGGTATGTTCTATGGCGCTAGCGCATTTAATCAAAATATTAGCGCGTGGAACGTCAGTAATGTTGCAAATATGAGTGTTATGTTCTATAACGCTATCGCATTTAATCAAAATATTAGCGCGTGGAACGTCAGTAGTGTTGTAAATATGAGTAATATGTTCCAAAGCGCTAGCGCATTTAATCAAAATATTGGTGCGTGGAACGTCAGTAGTGTTGCATATATGAGTTCTATGTTCTTTAACGCTAGCGCATTTAATCAAAATATTGGTGCGTGGAACGTAAGTAATGTTGTAAATATGAGTAATATGTTCCAAAGCGCTAGCGCATTTAATAATGGCGGAAGTGCGTTATCTTGGTCCACTGGAACAGGTACAAGTAATGTTGCAAATATGAGTTATATGTTCTATAACGCTATCGCATTTAATCAAAATATTGGCACATGGAACGTAAGTAATGTTGCAAATATGAGTTATATGTTCTTTAACGCTAGCGCATTTAATCAAAATATTAGCGCGTGGAACGTCAGTAGTGTTGCAAATATGAGTGGTATGTTCCAATATTGTACATCGCTGACTTCTATAACTATTCCCAATTCTGTCACAACTATTCAAGATTCATCGTTTTATGGTTGCTCATCATTAAGTGCTTTATCTATCCCAAGTTCCGTCACAAGTATTCAAAACAATGCATTTTATAATTGCTCAATGTTAAATATAGTTTATTTTTTACAAACATCTAGTATACCAACTATTGGAACTAATGCATTTGAAAATATTTACTATCCAAGTGTAGGAAAGTATTATTTAGGTGTATTAAATCTATCCAGGATAGCACCACCCGTATTTGATTCCATATCTCCTATTTCTAATTCTCCGCCAACATTAACTTACATAATTCCATTTACTGGAACTGAAAATGTATTATCTGTAATTTCATATTCAGATCTAGTAACAAATGGAAATGAAGTAGTTGATAACCCGCCATTTGTGTTTCTTGTACAATCGATATCAAGTGGTTCATTAACGATTGGTGCAACGCCTTGGAATGCATCTACGAATAATACAATTAACGCAAGCAATAATGCATACTGGATACCTCCAATGGATGCAACTGGACTAGTTAGTGCTTTTAGTGTTGTGGTACAGGATTGGTTTGGCAATGTATCATCGCCAAACGTGCAAGTAAATATATCACTTACTGCTATATATTCAGTGTCATATGATGGCAATACCAATACAAGTGGCAGTGCTCCAGTGGATCCTTTATCGCCATACCTTTCTGGTTCACCTGTATCAGTTGAACCAGCTGGTTCATTAACGAAAACAGGTTACACCTTCACAGGATGGAACACTCTTGCTGATGGAACTGGAACTGCTTATTCACCAGGAGATACATTTTTTATTTATGCAAATACTACGTTGTATGCGCAATGGACTATAACTACTTATACCATGGCATATGATGGAAATACCAACACGGGTGGCACTGCTCCGGTGGATCCTTTATCGCCATACAATTATGGTTCCCTTGTATCTGTTGAACCAGCTGGTTCATTAACGAAAACAGGATACACCTTCGCAGGATGGAACACTAATGCTGCTGGAACTGGAACGTCTTATTCACCAGGAGATACATTTTTTATTTATGCAAATACTACGTTGTATGCACAATGGAGTATAATTACTTATACCATGGCATATGATGGAAATACCAACACGGGTGGCACTGCTCCAGTGGATCCTTTATCGCCATACAATTATGGTTCCCTTGTATCTGTTGAACCAGCTGGTTCGTTAGAAAAAACCGGTTTCACTTTTGCAGGATGGAACACTCTTGCTGATGGAACAGGAACGTCTTATTCTCCAACGAATACATTTACTATTAATGCAGATACTACATTGTATGCGCAATGGAAATGTTCTGTTACATATGATGGCAATACCAACACGAGTGGCACTCCTCCAACGGATGGATCCTCGCCATACACTCCTGGTTCATCCGTATCAGTTCTAGGAAATACTGGTTCGTTAGAAAAATCCGGTTTCACTTTTGCAGGATGGAACACTCTTGCTGATGGAACAGGAACTGCTTATTCGGAAGGAAATACATTTCTTATTAATGCAAATACTATATTGTATGCGGAATGGAGATGTTCTGTTACATATGATGGCAATACCAACACGAGTGGTACGGCTCCAACGGATGGATCCTCACCATACACTCCTGGTTCCTCCGTATCAGTTCTAGGAAATACTGGTTCATTAGCAAAAACCTGTTTCACCTTCGCAGGATGGAACACTCTTGCTAATGGAACTGGAATAGCTTATTCAGCAGGAGATACATTTACTATTAATGCAAATACTATATTGTATGCGCAATGGTCTCCGATTCCTTATACTATCACTTACAACGGCAATACCAATACGAGTGGTACGGCTCCAGTGGATGGTTTATCACCATACAATTGTGGTTCATCTGTATCAGTTCTAGGAAATACTGGTTCGTTAGCAAAAACCTGTTTCATCTTCACAGGATGGAACACTCTTGCTAATGGAGCTGGAACAGCTTATTCTCCAACGAGTACATTTTCTATTTATGCAAATACTATATTATATGCGCAATGGGAATTGTTAAATACAACTCGTTATTGCCCCGTTCCCAAAATTAAAGGTTTATATTATCCAACACAGGAGCAATTATATAAGCAATTTAAAAACGAGAATTGTAATATTCAAAAGAAATTGCCTGGAACATTGGGGGGCAGATATGTAGGCGCTTTATCGGGTGCCATGCGCAAGAGTCAATGGATTGGTTTGGGAGCGGCATCAAAGGGCCAAACCAGATTTGTTTTAAATGCAGATGAGTTGGGAATGCGTCAAGGACAGCCTGGCGGTATATTGGCTCCAATAAGAAATCGGTTTTAGACAGGTTCGCGTAAATTATTTTGTAGATATTTAGCCAGAATTTGTTTTATTTTCTTGTGTTATTTTATAATGACTCGTCTTTCTAGAGCTGCTAGAGGAAAATATGAAATGGTAATTGGATCGCGCGTACAAGTTATGAATGGCACCGCTCATCATACTTCCGGAGGGTTAACCAAGGATAAGCTTTTCCGCACTAAAAATGGACGCATAGTAAGCAAGTCCAAGCATTTTAGCGCAAAGCGTGAGAATCGTTTAGTAAAGGCTGGATATGGAACTAGAAAAGGAAAGTTTGGCTATGTTAAAATAGGCAAGATGGGCAAATCTAGGAAACAACGCGGTGGAATCAGCGGTATGAGATATAACTTGGAGCCTTCCGAATATGACGGAGAAGGTGTTGGAACTAGTGGCGATGCAGTTCAATTTGAGGCTGGTATGTCTGGTGGAAAACGCAAGAAGACACGTCGCAGACGCCATTAAATATAACCCATTTGAAGATTTATAATTTTATTATTTCATTTAGAAAACCTTCAAATTATAAATTATTTTCTCGCGTTATTTTATAATGAAAGGAGGGGATTTTATGAGTAGTCAATTTAGTTTATCGCCGGCCAACTATGATGGTCAGGGAACTGGTTTTGAACCCAGCACGGACGTTCAGTTTGCAGCTGGTATGTCGGGAGGACGTCGTCGTCGTCGCATGACTCGTCGCGGACGTAGCCGTCGTGGAGGTGTACCGATGCCTATCTCGGGAGGACGTCGTCGTCGTCGCACTCGTCGTGTTCGCCGAAGCCGTCGCAGCCGCCGTTAAACTTTTTACACAATAATATGTAAATTTATGTAATCTCATCTTACATAAATTTAAACCCAGCAAACAAAAACCACCATCTAACATCCACAACAATACCATTCGCTTGTAATAAATGCATCGAATGCAGTAAATTCGCTCATGTTCTGATATATATATTTTTCAAAGTAGTTTTTGCTTACTATGTGCTTGCTTGTAAACATATTACAATAAAACGTATACGCGTCGTCAAATGATATGAGCAACCCTTCATTTTTCACACGATATTCTTCCTTCATTGAAATCAAGGCCGACCGAATATCCCCCTTCTTGTCCCACTTTACACATGAAACATTCAAGGCGTATTTATCGTCCATCAATTCAACATTAGGAAAGAAGTGCTTCAGTATTTTTAGAACCTCGTTTTCAGGAAGATGACTATTCGCGCTTTTAAACAAGACACAAATTTCGTCAATCTCCAGCTCGTTGCCTAGGTCCACCACCATATTTTGCTCCCAAAATTCAATAAAGCTACGTATCAACGGCAAATGTTTGCTGGTAACATTGAGAAAAGAGTCCGACGCCTCGTTATATTCAAACTTCGCAGAGAGAAGTTGTTTGAACGTGTTCAAATACATCATGTTGGGTAAGAACAAGTTGGAGTGGTGCATCTTCCAAAGATAATGCATATGTTTCCATTTTATTTGGTATGTTTTGTTCTCATGTACATGACTAGTCTCTGACGGAATATCTAGCATTTCGGCGCAAAAGGCATCTACGATTGATTCTTGCGTGTTATTTTTCAAAAACAGGACATATTTTTTCAAACCATCGCCTGCTTTTGTTCGAAGATATCCGTCTGCATTCTCATAGCGATTTGAATAGTGGGTTGCAACGCACAACATATCTAGACCAATACTTTCCTCCAAGTTAGTGTCATTTGCGTCATTCATATGGAGAAGTCTGCTATTCGCATATTGATGCGATTCGTGGTATTTTATAAAATTGCGCGTGACGTTTGCACAACCAATCGTAATATACGCGGTTGTATCAATTAATGCGACCAATTGCTTCGCTTTGCCGTAGACAAAATAATTTACGTCTTGATTCTTTTTCAGAATATTATCGCCCAACATCGTAAGAAAATGTTTTGCGTGGTCCTTAGACGGAAACCATGCAGGGTGTAAAACCTTTAGGACAGCCTGAATTGTCGCAGAATTGGGTACAGACTGAAGCAGGTTTCTCTCTTTGATTTGTTTGATAATGTTGTTTTTGGTTTTGTATTTCCAATCTTGAAGAACTCTATCTTGAGAGATAGTTGTAAGCAACTTATGCAAAATGTCATCCTCCTTCACAACATTGTAATGGTTGCAATCGTATTCGTAAAAGCAATTATTATGAGCAAGATAGAAGTAATTGTTCTTGCTGAGAAAAACCTGAATAAAGATTTGCTGTTCCTGGGTTAGCGTATTTGTGCGAACGATGCGCTTCTCGCGGTTTTGCTCTTCGTTTTGTAAAGTGGTCTCCAAAGACGTATTAATATGAGCGTCAATTCGCTGTAGCATGTAGGGATTTCCCTCGTATTTTTTACACAAGTTTTTGATTGTCTCGATGCACTTTTCTTCCATCGTGTATCATGTATATAGCAAATACTTTTTATATTGTTGTTCAATAGTCTATGGGCGCATTTGTGTGAATTTGCGGGAGGGGGGTCTATTTAGGCGATATATTTTCGCGGGCAGCGTTTAAAATGTGTAAATCTTTAGAAACGATTTAAAGATTTGCGTAAAATAACTCATAATGAGCAATTACGCGTTAAATTCCTCGACAACCAACAATGTGTTAACTATCAAGACTGTTCAAATCGCCCCGTTTCGTACTTTAATGACCGCACTAAAGGACATTTTATTGGAGACAAATATCTGTTTTCAGCCTGATGGCATTCGTATCATCAACATGGACAAGTCTCATACCATTTTAGCGCATTTGTTTTTGGACGCCCACAACTTTGAGTTCTACGAGTGCAAGAAGGAGAAGATCATTATTGGTGTTAATATGTTTCACTTGTTCAAGTTGATTAACTCTATTGATAACGACGATACCTTAACAATCTACATTGAGAACGCCGATTATGTAGATGGAATCGTTTCTCATTTAGCCTTGAAGTTTGAGAATGGAGAGATTAAGCAATGTAAGACACAGAAGCTACGTCTTATTGAGCCCGAGTTGGATGAGTTGGAATACCCTGATGTGAAGTTTTCATCTGTCATCAACTTGCCTTCTGCCGATTTTCAGAAGATTATTCGCGACTTGTCTTGCATTTCGGACAAGTTGGAGATTAAGTCTGTCGGTAATGAGCTTATCTTCAAGTGTTCGGGTCAGTTTGCAAGCGCCGAAATTCACCGCGCCGAGTCCGATGGAAGCATGGGTTTTGTCTTGAAGCAGGACTCTAGCAAGATTATCCAGGGCGAGTTCTCTTTGAAGAATCTCGGATATTTCATCAAGTGCACCAACTTATGCTCTCAAATTGAAATCTACTTGGAGAATGATTTGCCGCTTGTTGTGAAGTATGATGTCGCCTCACTCGGATCCATTCGCCTCTGCTTGGCACCTTTGCCGACTGCATAATCTCGTCAGAAGTTATTCAAAAATAAATATTACATTATATTCTTCAAATGTAATATTTTGTTATTTTGGTTTTTGAGGTTTTAGGTTAGCATGCATCTACTAGCTGACGTGTTATGTTATTTGATACATTGCATAGATCTTCAGATATGGCACTATCTTCTTCCGCCAATATTTTCAAGTTAGAATACTTTATTAGATATTCGATTGAACAAGACTCCACTAGCAAACCATTTGCATAAATACCATAATTCATACATATATCGTGGTGGTCTAGAGCAATGTGATAAATATTCATAAAGCCTTCCTTGTTAAACGGCTCTGCCTTTTCATCCGCGCAAGCTATTAATCGGAAATGGTTATCCGTTACATATATATTTCCATTAACAGCCTTTGTATTCTCCCACTGGTCATCTGTCATCCAAGGAACCAATATTGAATGACATCCGGTTATATACAAGTCTTCAAACAATGTAGGATATTTCTCTTTTGGGCATTTGTATAAACGATTTACAATTCGGTAATCATTTCCTGGATTGTATATGCGAGAAGTACCCATCATGCAAACTGGCATGTATCCATTATAAATGGTCTTGACTAAATCACCCTTTTGCAGATTTTCGACAGGACGATATACTTCTTCGTTGTTTTCAAAACATAAGATTTTGGTTCCTTCGAGAAAGCATGGGTATGGTAAGATAATATTAAGCACACCATTAGATGCATTTATCGTTGCAGATATTGGAGTACCCGTCCCTCCATTTAGATTGGTCAACGTATAAATATTATTATAATACCCGTAATATTTGGGTGAAGTACCAGCTATAGCAGCAACATTAATTGTAATAGTCGCACCAGATTGGCTAGATGATTGAATGCTATAAATCCCTGGACTATATAAACCTGCGGATGATGTGTAGTTGGTGAATGTGCTTACATTATTTGGTGTGTATATTTGTGTGGGATTTGTGATTGAAAAATATGAACTTAACAGATATGGAATATTCGCGGAAATAGATGTCCATATAGTTCCTTTGTTTGATATCCCAACTCCTGACGGGTCTCCTATTAAATTCGTATTTGCGGTTGCATCGGACCATGTTCCCGCAATCGCATATACATTTGTTTGAGTCGTTTGTGATGTGTATGGATAATCTATGGATAATGTCGGGGTGAAGCTATAGCAATTTGATATCCTGATTGTTGGCGTTGTCGTGGAAACGGGTGTAGGTGGTAACGTTCCACCACATATTCCACCGCATGATGCAGAAATCGTTCCTAATGAATAACAATTGGATATATCTACAATTGCCACAAATGCGGAGATGCTATTTCCAACATCTGAACCAACTATGCCACCAGCATCTGATCCGGTGATATTTCCAGTGCTATAACATTCACGAATTACACAATTTCTAGGAGTATTATATGCAAAACGCGACCCAGTAATTCCACCTGCATTAGATCCACTAATAGTTCCAGTGCTATAACAATTTATAATACTAACTAAACCATCTGCATTTCCAGCACCATACCCAATAATTCCGCCTGCACCAATTCCAGCAATAACTCCACTATTCGCGCAACGTGTAATAGTAATTGTTCCAGCAGAATTTGCACAGCTACTTCCAGCTATACCGCCGGCATTAGTTCCACTAATGGCTCCAGTATTCGCGCAGTTTGTAATAGTTAATGTACCAGTCCTCCCAGCGCTTTGTCCAACTATACCACCTGAATCATTCGCACTAAAATCGGCATTATTCGTGCAATTAGTTATTTGATTTCCAATAACACCCCTTCCAAAAAACGCTTGACACAACCAACCTCCACTATTAGCCAAAGTTGAAGTACCGCTTGTTGCCGTTGTGAAATTCTGCACAACTATATTTGCAAATCCAGTTACACTGGTCCCGTTCTGTATGAATCCTGGATAAAGTGAAATACTACTAATATTAATCGTATTTCCGGATCCATCAAAGGTTATATACGTAGTGCCCGCAATTAAATACCCGTTTGTACTTCCATAACTAGACGTAAAGGTTAAATTATTTGTAGCAACTACCCTTAATATGCTACTAGTTCCAAGAGGAGATGCAGAGTTAGTAATCGTTACTGGCCACTGCCCATTCGAAATAGGAATATATGTTCCTGGAGTAGCTCCCACAAAGTATTCTATTACGTTCCCATTCTGTTGTAAATAAACTACTTGCGACAAACCATTACCAGAAATGGTAAGTGCCATGATTTGTATATATATATATATATATAATATTTATTTATTTATTTACTTATTTATTTATTTATTTACACAAAAGATAAAATATAAGGGTTCCCACATCCCACATTGCAAAAATACGATATTTTACTCCAAATCCTTTTTCAAGAAATCAAAATTGGACATTTATAAATGTCCATTTTTGAATATCCTAAAATACTTTTGGAAAATCGAACGTTTGTGAGCATAATGAAAAATTAGCGTCTCACGACCGAAAAAAAATAAAAAATTTTGTGATGCTAATTTTTTTATTTTTTGACGCGGATTCTTTAGCAACTTTTTATCTTCGTCTATTATACGAAGAAATGACGAACAATTTTCAACTAAAAGTTGCAGAGAATTTATATTGCAAAGATTGCGACTATACTACGGATAGAAAATGGTGCTACGACAAACATATTTTGACTGCAAAACATAAAATACGAACAAATACGAACGATTTGCAACATTTAGTTGTTGCTACAAACGATCCCAAAGAATATACATGTGATTGTGGTAAGCAATATATGCACGCATCATCCTTGTGGAACCATAAACAAAAATGCACCAGCAAAAACACACAAATTGAAGAACACGTCCCATCACAAGACGATATTCAATTGCCAACTATTCCGACAAATATAATTATGGAATTGATCAGGCAAAATCAAGAATTCAAGCAGCTTGTGGTGGACCAAAACAAGCAATTATATGAAAAGCATGAGGAGAATATAGATTTGCAGAAACAATTATTAGAAGTCGCAAAACATAGCCAAATTAACAATACTATCAATAATACCAACACAAATAGCCATAACAAGACGTTCAACCTCCAATTCTTCTTGAACGAGACATGCAAGGATGCCATGAATATGAAGGACTTCATAAAATCGCTGGAGTTGAGCATGTCCGAGCTGGAAAGGATGGGCGAAATAGGCTTTGCCGAAGGCATGTCCAAACTCTTTGTTGACCGCCTGAATAGTTTGGATATAACCAAGAGACCGATTCATTGCAGCGACGTCAAGAGAGAAATCATCCATATCAAGGACGATAATAAGTGGGAGCGCGACAATGCAAACTTGGATAGGTTGAGAAAGATTATCAAACAGCTTACACATAAGAATATATTGCGCGTGGACGACTGGAAAAAGGCGAATCCAGGTTGCACGGAATACAATAGCAGAAAAAACGATCAATATTTAAGAATCAATATGGAAGCCATTGGTCCAGTAGATCAAGCAGAAGAGAAGCGAGACTTTGGCAAGATAATCCGTCGCGTAGCAGAGAATACGGCCATTGATAAGAAGTATTTAGTTGTATAACATGATATTTGAGGTGAACATTATGTTATATTTTTGTTTTTAGTTTGTTTTTTAATTTTTTGTTTTATTTTCTATGAAATTTGATCTAGCGTTTAAAAGGTCTGGACGAAACTACCAAGTTCGCTGAACACATTCACCTTGGGAGTATCATAGCAAGCCTCATCCTCACCAATAATTCTCATATTGGACAACTCAGTCAAATAGCGCTTAGAGCAGGATTCTACCAAGAGACCATTGGCATAAATACCATAGTTCATGTAGTAATCATCGTTCTCAAGAGCAATGTGATAGATATCAATCATGGCATCCTTCTGGAATGGTTGAGCCTTCTCATCAACGCATGCCATCAAACGGAAATGATGGTCGGTAATATATACATTTCCCAATATTGCCTTGGTGTTCTCCCATTGGTCGTCGGTAAGAGAAGGCACCAAGATGGAGTGGCATCCAGTAATGTACAAATCTTCGAACAAACCAGGATACAATTCCTTGCTGCACTTGTACAATCGACTGGTGATTCGCTCATCGTCGCCAGGGTTAGACAAAGAGGAAGTACCGATCATATGAATGGGCAAGTAGCCGTTGCGGTAAGTCTTTACCAAATCACCCTTGCGCAAGTCTTGAACGGGGCGATAGACCTCTTCTTCAGCGCGTAAGCACAAGATTTGCGTCCCCTTCATAAAGCATGGGTATTGACTAGGACGATCTTGGTTGAAATATAGGACGCTGGTCGGAGTTGCTGTATTGGTTGCGAGGTAGTAAGGCGGGGTTGGGTTATATGCTGCTATGTACGCAGTTGCATTTGAAAAAATACCTGATATATTGGCACCGGATCTTACAGCCCAATATCTAATTTGTTGATTGAACTTAGTCGCATTTTGAAACATATTTTGATACGAAGTTACAAGAGATACATCCCAATTACCAATATCCCTATTAAAATTTGTGCATCCAACGAACATATTTGAAAATGAAGTTACTTTTGCAGTATTCCAAAGACCGATATTTGAATCAAACGCTGGACATGCATAGAACATACGCAACATAGTAGTTACGTTTGCAGTACTTGTGCTATTATTCCATAAAGAACTAACACCAGTATTATTAAAATTAGTGCAACCCTCGAACATATTTGCCATGTTCGTTACCTGACTAGTAGACCAAGCGTTAAGAGATCCAGTATCTGTACCATTAGTATTAGTTATACCAGTAAAAGCAATACATCCATTGAACATACTCTCAAGATTTGTTACACTTATAGGAATCTGATCTGGAACAGATGTTAATATACTGGAACTAAGAAACATATCTTTCATAGTTGTTAGTGTAGCAGTTGTTCCGTTACCCAAACCCCAAGTAGTAGAATTACCAGTAGAAACTTTCGTTAAATTATTATCACGAAAGCCAGTTGGTATAGTGAAGCTAGTAATAGAACAAGTTCCTCCGTTGTCAGCAACCGAGGATATCTTCACTGTGCTAGTACCTACAGGTATGGTAACATTAAAAGAAGTCATATCTAACTCAGGAGTGATCACCGCAGAGGCGGGGGGAGAGATGCCAGTAACGGTAACAATGCATGATTTGGTTCCAGTTCCAGATATAGTGCATGAAAACCCACCCGTGATGGGCACTAATTCGTTGTTGAAAAGCGTAAACGTAATATCTTCCGACATTTTATAATATAGTATAAGAAAAAAACTTTTAAGTAGTAATCCTAAAAATCATATTATTAAAAAGTAATTATTACAAAATTTACTTTTTAATAACTATTATAATTCTTAAATAGGACAATACAAATGGCTATATAATCCCACCTTTTAAAATTATAGTTTATCAAATAC
>Ga0209599_10000384_pt1 | contig 29453 bp, 42 predicted proteins | sample Shrwel_input2_FT_FD_187534 | JGI IMG/M metagenome (GOLD analysis project Ga0209599, IMG submission 187534) | Subsurface microbial communities from deep shales in Ohio, USA - Utica-3 well 1 S input2 FT (SPAdes) (version 2) ...
GCTCGTGAGAGCGACGAACAGATCCTGGCCCGTCTTGGCGAGCGCTTTGAGATCTTGGACGAGATGACCAAAGCAGTCAAGCAGGGCGATGTCCGTGCTATGATTGTCAGCGGCCCTCCAGGCGTGGGCAAGAGCTTCGGTGTTGAGAGCATCCTGCAAAAGGACGGCTTGTTCGACACCCTGGCTGAGCGTAAGCCCAAGTTCGAAGTGGTAAAGGGTGCTATGTCCAGCATTGGACTCTACGCTAAACTCTACGAGTTTGCCAAAGCTGGCAATGTTGTAGTGTTTGATGACTGTGACAGCATCTTGATGGAAGACTTATCCCTGAACATCCTCAAGGGTGCCTTGGACAGTAGCGCTCGTCGTTTCATTAGTTGGAACACGGACTCACGCCTGTTGCGCTCAGAAGGTATCCCAGACCGCTTTGAGTTCTGCGGTGCGGCTATCTTCATTACCAACATCAAGTTCGAGCACGTGAGGTCTAAGAAGCTTCGTGATCACTTGGACGCTTTGGAAAGCCGTTGCCACTACATTGATCTGCAAATGGACACAAATCGTGAGAAGATCTTGCGTATCAAGCAGGTTGTGGGCAAGGGTGAGATGTTGAGCAAATACGAGTTCCAAGACTGCGTCAAGGACGAGATCGTCCAATTCGTAGAAGACAACCAGGACAAGCTTCGTGAGCTGAGCCTGCGTATGGTCTTGAAGATAGCAGACTTACGTAAGGCTTTCCCAACAAGCTGGACAGCTATGGTTAAGACTACTTGTATGAAGCGAGCCTAAGTATGCGTAACCTACAGCGTATCGCGGCACTAGGTGCCCTTTGGGGCGTGCTGTGGTACCTGTACTCGGACACGGACGTAGACTACGGTTGGGCAGTGTGGTGTGTATGGGGTGTGGCCCTAGTATTAGAACACCTAGCCTACCAAGCGGGCATTGCATTTGGCATAGAAGTCTACCGCAATATGAGTGCAGAACAACGACAAAGCATCAACGATATAATGGACAAAGAGCAATGACTACATGTACATACATAGGAACTAGTGCAGAGGACACTGTTAGACTACAGCCCTCATGCTGTGCAGCCGCAGTAGAAGGACGTAGCTACTGTGCAGATCACTTGTGGCTAGTCTACAAGCAGGGCACAGCAGTTCACCGTAAGAAGGATAAGAGGACAGCAGAGTCAGTGTGGAACATCCAGGACGCATTCAATGAGGCTATCACTGAGTTAGAAGCGGAAGGCTTTGACTGCTATGGTGACTCAGAGAGGCTGGAGGCCTGAGGGGGTGGGGGGCATAGCACACAGCAAGTTAGCACACACTAACTTGCAAGCATGCCAACTTTTCAACCCCCAGTTAGACTAGATCACCAGGGGCCGAGATCTCTTCCCCTATTTTTAACTGCGCGGCAATTTTTTGCCCTAGTGTAGACCTCGGGCCCTTGTGACACTTAAATAAGTCATGTCCCCAAAGTTGATCTCATTGCTAGCATTGTTGCCCAGTCCCCTGTGTGCGCTGGGATTTCTCTACAGTGTATACACCATTGATCATCCCAGTGTATGTGGACTCGGGCATGATTACTCCATGCCCGCAATGTGGTTAATAATGACACTAGCGCATTTAACGCCCTGGTTCCGACGTGCTTATTAAGCTGGGTCCGCTTTTACTCGCGTAGCTCGTTTAGTTGTAGTAGGCTCAACTGGAATCACAGTGTTCACACCACTGGCCAAGTTCAACTGTTGGATCACACTTTCAAATGAGTCTTGTGCTTCCCAAGTTCCGTGTGGTGGACAGTGTAGAAACGTCACTGGTTCCACAGTTCCGTCATCTCTCACTATAGTATTGTGGTGAACGCTGACCACTAGATCTTGTCTAATAGCCAAAGGTGTGCCTTTATGAGCCGGCGTGGCATTGGTTAGTTTGATGTACATAGTGTGTTTAGTATACACTCTAAAACTCAGACTGTATATAGATTTTGGCTCATGAAAAATTTTTTTAGCTATTTTTTCCTCTACTATATAGAATTCTTGACATTTTGTATAAGTATGTATATAATTCATATGACACCATGCTACACACTATCACTACCTTAGACGATCCACTACTAGCTTTAATCAAGGATGATCCTGTTCGTCCGGACATTCCCATTGAGTTTAGAGTCAGTGATCATTGTTGTGTATACGTGTTATTGGATGATGAATATAAGAAGCCACAAGCTGTAGTCTGTGTAGCACGTAAGAGCACAGTGCCCAAAGATGTGGTGGAGTTGGCTCTTGTGGATATTGAGGTTCCTACAGTGGCAGTATTCTATACTATATGGAGTTACAGTCCCGGAGCAGGACGACGACTCATACAAGAAGCTCAGCGTAGTATACGTGTAGAGCACAAGAACATTAAGACATTTGTTACACTGAGTCCACCCACTGAAATGGCACGTATATTCCATTTAAAGAACGGTGCTGGCGTGCTCAGTGTGAACTCGGACACAGTTAATTACATCTATGACTAATACATTTTACCTGGACATGGACGGGGTTGTCGCAGATTGGGACAGGGCCGCATCCCAGTTTCTAGGACGACCACAACGGCCCGCCAATGATCTAACACACTATAAGAATACTCCAGAAGAGTGGAGTCGTATTAAAACACAACAGAGATTTTATCGTAGCCTGCCTTTGATGCCCAGATCTGCGGAACTAGTGGATCTAGCACGACGATATAGAGATGGGTTGGGTTGGAACTTATTGTTTCTAACTGCTGTGCCCAAAGATGATGATGTGCCTTGGGCCTACTACGACAAGGTATTGTGGGCTCAAGAACACTTTCCCGACGTCCCTGTACACTTTGGACCGCACTCGTGGGACAAACAACGGCATTGTCGGTCCGGGGATATCCTAGTAGACGACCGACCTGATAACTGCTCTAGTTGGATTGCCGCGGGTGGACTGGCTGTACAAGTTCTTGGCAACGATTTGAGTGCGGCTATTACTCAAGTGAGCTTTGATCTTAACCGACGTATGAGTCTACGTAGCATGGCCGCGTTGAATGACATGGCTGACGCTATTGTGGCTGCTGGTGGCTTTAAAGTTGGTAGTTAATAGGCTCTGAAAAATTCTTTTTTACCGCTGGCGCTTCGCGCTGGCTTCGGGCCGTCCCTGTTACGATTTACCGCCAAGAAAAAACCCGGGGGTTTAAGCTCGGGTTTCTCTATACTTGGCCAATGCAATTTGTCGGGCCAGCCATAATCTAAACTTTACATGATCCGATAGTTCTTCATCAACTATCTTACCAAACTGTTCAGCTTGACGATTACGGCCGAAAGTGAGTTCGTCATCGACTTCATATTCACCTTCTTCTAGCCCCTTGGGATTACTTCTTGGCTGCGTCTTTCTTGTCGTCTTTCTTAGCAGGCTCACTTTTGGCAGGCGTTGCTGGCGCTGTGGCTGCTGGTGTAGTTGTTGCTGGTTTGGCCGGTGCTGTGGCAGCTGGCTTGGCTTCAACTTTCTTTTCTTCTTTCTTAGCTGGTTCAGCGGCGAAAGCAGTAGCGGATAAGGCCAATGTGGCGATTAGGGTAGCGATAGTTTTCATTTTAAGTTTCCTTGGTTTGTTTAATACAAGAATTATCCCTGTATGTATATATAACGCGGTAGCCTGGAAACTCGTTTACAGAGTTGGATTTATTTTATACTCAAACTTTGATCGTGCAGATCACCGATTAATTTCATGAGTTTTTCTATGATTTTACTGTTACGCAGGGTCTTGTATACCAGGTTCTCAATACCGTATTCTCCGGAGTGTTTTAGGCCTAATTTGCGGTAATTTCGTAGCATTTTTAATACTTTTCGGCCGGTTTCGAGGTCGTTTGATTCGATGGCTTTACCTATGACTGTCTGCCATATTTTACTCATTCTTATGATTTCTTCACGGTCAATTTCCTCGGGTTGGCTGTCTGGTTTTACCCGCCAACCACCACTGCCCAAACTATATGTTGCACTGACTGCGGGGAAGTTTGAGTCTTCAATATACACTTCTACGGGAACACCATGTATGCTGATATCGTATTGTTTCTTATAGAGCAAGCGTTTGGTATCAAACAACTCCGCGGCTTCACGGTCGCAGTCCACAGTATTAAAATCTACAATAATGTGCAGATCCAAATCGCTGTGTTTGGTATAGTAGTAGCCCAATTGACTGCCTGTGAGCACTAGGTCTTCCACCTTAAAAGGCACTTCAACATAGTCAACAAAGTCTCGGGCTATCTTTAGCAGGGTCATTTTAACTTCGGGACGCAGTTCTTCACCCTGCCATAACAGCGGGTTAAGTTCGTTGTGTTCTTCAAAACCTAGATCTAACTCAAGTATACGCATAGATAGATATTTATCGATTAAATATGTTATATGATTGAACAGAATTACCGAGGCTACTTATTAGCCGCTCATCCTAAAAGGCCTGACCCACATCTACGTAAGGGAGTCATGTTAGTACTTGATCACGACAATGCAGGTGCTATAGGATTACAGATTAACAAAACTTTCAGCAGCAATGTTAGCTTTGATACAGTGATGCAGAATGTAGGCTTGCCCAATGATATAGATCAACCTTTGTATAACGGTGGTCCAGAGTCTACAAATAGAATACACGTAATACATAGCTTAGATTGGTATACTTCTAATACAACTAAACTCACTGATCAGATTGGAGTCAGCAACGATATCAGTGTGTTGGCTGCTATATCAGACGGGCAAGGTCCTGAATACTTTAGAGTAGTAGCAGGATATACTAGATGGTTACCCGGGCACCTAGAAGGAGAAATCCTCGGTGAAGAACCTTGGAACATTAATCATACTTGGACCTACTTGCCTGCTGATATTGATACATTGTTTGGTTTGGACAACTCAGATCAATGGCATACGGTGATCACTGAAAGTGGCCGTATGCAGGTATCTACTTGGTTTTAATCTTTTTCGCTGTTTAGGCCTGCAAGCAAATTTCTAATAGCAGTAGCTTTTGGAGCATCAACTCTAGGCTTGCTTAAATCAAATCCTTCTTTAGGACTTGCCCTTTCCCACCCGGCACTACTGGTTTCCCCGCTGTCAGATGTGGTGTTAATAGCACTGGTACGTTTTAGTCCTGCATACACACTACTACCTCCACCATTGTTCTGCCGTTGTTGATTGAAGCTGCCTTCTTCCTCTTCACCTAGGTCAGTGATACGCAGAGTTTCTACATTAAACTCTAGATCAACCTTTTGTCCAACGCCCGAGCTAGAACGTGTCTTCATGAACTGGATTTGATAACGCCCACGTTCCTTCATAGCCCTAGAAGTAAAGATACCAATAACATTATCCGCCGTCATAATCTTTGACAAGCCACCTGAGATGTGACTGTGATCAAATTCAATTTCTTCAACGGCTGAACGATTTAACTGTGACGCTGTAACAGTAATACATTGTGTTTCCATGGCCAAGTTACGAATCTCTTCTGATACATATTTGTCTTTGACAAACAGGTCACTGGGGCTAACTTTAACACTCAGCGGCATCATCAAATCCAAATAGTCAATTAGAATAACGTCGGGCTTGCAACCTTTCTTAACTTGGTATTCTTTCAAATAAGCACGAATGTCGTTACAGTTCTTGCCAGATGGCATATACTTGACCTGCAAGTTACCTGCCTTTTTGCCCAGCATCTTAACCTTGAGCTCGACGTCATCGATGCTCTTGAATACTTCGCGAGTTGAGATACCTGTCATCATAGAGTCCAAACGCATAGACACTAAACCTTCACTCAATTCGAATGTAAGATACAATACATTAAGTCCTTGTAACGCCCAGTTTACACCCATGTTGGCTAAGAACAAACTCTTACCACCACCTGATCCTGCACAGAAGATATTCAACTCTCCACGGTTAAATCCACCATAAAGTTTCTTATCAATACTAGGCCATCCTGTGCTAATCTGTCCGTTACCATCTTTCAGTTTGCTTAGACGTGCCCTAGGATCTTCAAAGTAATCTGTGCCCATGTCCTTGTTAAGGCTAATCTGGATGGCATCCTTGATCAGCTTTTCTACTGGACCGTAGTCACCTGCTTCTAGTAGATCACTGGAGTCGATAATAGCTCTCTCCAATCCTTTGTGTCTACTAAACTGCTCAAACTCGTTCATCAACCAGTCATAATTTTCCTTGGGCAATTGTACAGGATTTAGGTCTGCACCTGTGCTAGCATTGACAATTGTTGCCTCGGGCATGACCTTGTATTCATCTACATACTTGTTAATGAATGTAGCAATGTCTTGCAGTCGTTGGTCAAAGTTTAGTGGATCAAAAATATTTTGACAGCGAACAAACGTTTCTGCATCGCTCATGAACATTTCGAGATACAGTCGTTGAATGTCGTAGTTGTAATTTGGTTTAGGTGCTTTTTCTTTACTCATCTTTTAGTGCTTCTAGTTTTTTCTTCATTAGATTTATTTTTATCTCTCCCGAGACTCTGTAGTGCAAGATTGTGGTTAGAACATAGAGTCTGCCATATTTTTTAACAGCATCTGCAACGTCTTTGATATCATCGCTCCACGGCGGTGAACTGGCACTCCAGCCATTGTCTATTGCAGCCTTAAGCATTTTAGCTCCGGGTCTATCTTTATCGGGTACTACAATTACTTCTCTAGCTAGAGCATTTATCCTAGCTACTTGAGCTTCGTTAGGTTCGTTGGTCATAATAGCCACACCGTCTATAGCAATGGCATCAAATTGACCTTCAGTGACAATGACAAACTTTCTATTGTAGTCCTGTGTATCTATATTAAACACGTAACCGCTTTGGCTATCTGTAAGATACTTAGGTTTACCATCTGTGATCTTTCTTCCTGTATATCCTACAATCTTTCCATCTTGATAAAAAGGTATTAACACTCTATCTATATAACCGGGGGCAGGACTCCACATCCAGTTATACCAATCTAGATCCATTCCACGACCTATAATGTATTCTACTATTTTACCAATATCTTCTGCAACGTCAGGCAAGTAACCAGTGTTAATCCATTCCATCACAGTCATGGTGCCTTCAGGCAAGGATCTTTCTAGTAATGTTAGGTTAAGTGCTTTCTTAAGTACTGGCTGATCATCTTTGATCTTCATGGTAGCCAGATTAAGTTTTCCTATATCTATCTCGCTCATTCCAATCCATTGGAACAAGTTTCTTGAATTCTTACTTAATAGTTTACCAGGTGTCCAACCTGCGGCAAACCCGCAGTTAAAGCAATGATAAACAAATCCGTCTTTTTCTATTTTAATACCGCCACGGAGCCTGTCATCTTGACGTTCGCCTCTATGGTGACAGCAGGGTGCGTTGAAACTTGTCCAACCGCCAGATGTCAGTTTTCTTTTTGGAGGCAGTAATGCTAATAATGCAGATTGTATATCATTCACATATACAGTTTAACTTCTGTAGAGAACTTTGTCAAGTGTTCCGGAGTAAGCAGTATTTCTATTGTCCGTATCAGTAGGACCTTTGGCTGGAACATGTTTGATTCGAATATATGAATACACTCCATTGAAGTTAGCGTAGCCAATTCCGGTATAACCGTTATAGGTTAAGGTGCTGACCACAGAATAGTTTTCACTGCTATCTGGAGTGTTGTCCAATGTAGCTTCAACATAAACGGTGCCTTTGTAAGCTGTCATATAAACGGCCACAGTATGTAATGCTGAGTTTCCGTTAAATGCTGGATCTGCATAAAGGTTACCACTAAGATTTTCATACAATTGAGTTTCGTCATTCCAAACTGGATTGAATGTAGTAACTGAAACGCTGTCCTTGAGCACTGGATTTACATCGTTACTTAAATGCAGGGTTCCAGCCATACCGTAATAAGTATTTGAATATGCAGGAGTGTAACTACCATCGGAGTCTAATAATTTTACGCTGTATTGATAGCTGGTTCTATCTAAGTCTAGAGTATCGCTTTCGTTGAGAGTTAATAGAGCAAGTCCGCGTGTAGCAGTAGTTCCAAGATCTAAAACATCTAATTCTTTCTCTACTATCAGTCGTTGGTTAATTGCATCAAACATACTGAATACAAATGTTTGGGTATTATGAATTGTAACCTTTTTCTGATCGCTGTTTTTAAACTGGACTCGAACTTGGTTCTTAATCCCTTTTTGTATTTTCAAGTCTCGTTGATACATAACCTGGTTAACTCCCCTAGTAGTAGCGTCCAAATCTAATATAACGGCGAGTGTATTTGGATATAAATAGATTGGTAAATTTTGCATAAGAGTATTTATTTAAAAATAATGAGCGATCAGTTTCAAGAAAAATTCCCCTTTATATCTTGCGTTAAATCCAATGATAAAGAATACGTGGGCATTGTTATCAACTTTGATGATTACATTGCCAGCATCTACGATCTATCAATGATATTAGGCGAAGCTGAACGCACTCTATTTTTAGAAATGGGTGAGATTTGGTGGTGGGAAAGTAATCGAAAAATACCTATCAATATTTTTCTAAAATCTGAAATGCAGGTATTTAGGCCGTTTATTAAAACATTTAATTCTAAAGATGCAGAATTAGTCTTTGGGCCAACCGTTAATCTCAGCGAAATTGCCGAGAAACGTATAAAAAGAAAATCAATTCAATTAGTAAGATCAGTTAAGAATATCCGTAACTGATACCTTCACAAATCAAATTCATCTGTACTACTACTGCCATAGCATAGGCTACAGCATGAGCCTTCTTAAAGTAGTATTCACCATCCTCGGGCTTTGTCCAAATAGTCGTCATCACTGTCGTCCAGTCTGTCCCAATCAAGTGTCTCTTGGCGGGACGTATCATAGCCAAAACTGCCGCTAGTTGGAGTATACTCTTCGGTTTCATCTGCCTTAGGATGGAGCCGTGCCCGTTGACGTGAAATAGTAAGTTGCTGAAATCGTCCTGCTCTAAAAGGTCCCATAGTGGTTCGGTTTCCATTAAAGTTTTGAGATGCTCTTCATCTCGTATATCTTTATATATGCCTACATTCAAAAAATCTATCTTAAAGTAGCCTCTATCTTCGGCTTTTTTGTATTCTATGCTGGCTGTGTCTGTTAACGGATTATACGGTATAGCATGACAATATACGCCAGTATTGTGCTTTTTAAAAGTATTATTTTCTTTTTGGGCCGCCGGAACGTGTTGGATAATATCCAAAACTTTTTTCCTATCGGCAAAGTCAATATCAATATCCGGCATGTCTGATCTCGTCGTATGATGGTGCGTAGTTTCCACGGTGTTGCACAGTTATGCCTGCGGCAACATTAGCAAATATTATAGCTTTTTCTATGTCTTTTGTAAAGAGATATTGAGCAACCAGTGCCGCCATAAAAGTGTCTCCGCAGCCGCATACATCCATAACTTCGACTGACTTAGTTGGACAATATATGTCGTGGTGTGGAACTTTTGCACCTCGGTCTCCTAGTGTAACAATTAGACCAGAACACTCACTTTTGAGCTTACTGTATTCTAATTCATTGACCTTAACCCATGCACCCTGGAAACGTTCTACATTTGTTTTCTTAGTATCAATAAAAACTGGACTCTTTACTGATCCTATGATATTTTCAATATGTTCATATGTTAGGAACCCTTTATCATAATCTGAAATAACAATAGCATCATACGTTTCTAATGGACTAGGTGTTGAGCCTGACCATTGCACGACATTATCTTCATCATCAACTCTCAATAGATGTTGTCCTGAACGTTTGTCTATGAATCTAGTTTTTGTAATTGAAGTATCGTTGTGTATAAAGTCCGCTTCAATATTTAAATTTACCAAATTGCGATGTACGTTTGCACTCATGCCTGGTAATGAAAATGTTTCTACAATTTTAACAACAGGTACAGGAGCCTCAGGGCTCAATCTATCTACTGTACCTATGTTATAGATATCAGTGCAACTATCACCGATTAGTAATACGTTGAATGATGTTTGTTGTTGAGTATCCATCTACTAGCTTTACAAATTTAATTTCTTTACAATACTTGGCACCTACAATTCGTTTGCCTTCGTAATCACTGCCCTTAACCATTATGTTAGGTTGATACATTTTACAGATTCTTTCTAGGTCCTCTTCGGAATCAAATGTCCAAACTGCATCTACACATTTTAATCCCTGAAGCATAAATGCTCTATCAGCCTGATTATTAATAGGTCTGCCTTCACCTTTAAGTTCTGTTACACGGCGGTCGGTATCAATACAAACTAAAAGAAATTCTCCTAGCCCTTTAGCATATTCTAGTAGTTCAACATGTCCACGATGTAGTATGTCAAACGTGCCATTAACTATAATTTTCATTTTTGGCTGTCGCCTTTACCTACACGATAATTATCTTCCACACTGTCTGGAGTACTCACTTCAATAACAGTACCAGCTTCGATGCACTCTAGTTGATGTGGCATACAGGGTGTATTATGCCACACTGCACCATCACGCAATTCTTCTTCGTGTAGTTCAGCAGTCTTAGTATCAATCCAACGAACAATAAACTTGCCGCTTTGTATATACCAAGTTTCTTCTTTGTCTTTATGGAAGTGCATACTAAACTTGGCACCTGCATTAAAGTTCATAAACTTGCCGCAATACTTGTCGTTAGTGGCCCAGATAAATTCTGACCCCCAACCTTTTGGAACTAGACCTTTTAATTGTGTCATTCTGGTAATCCTGTAAATCTTCCTAAGAATGCCTCTAGATAGCAAGAATATTTTTGGTCATGATTATTATCATTGTAATAATGCACCCAAGTATTCTCACCTTCTTCTACAATTTTAGAAACTACAAATCTCTTTCCTTCACCTGCCCACCAGCGCGAACCTACTGTAACTAATTTCATAATTCTCCACTTTCAGCTAATTTTAACATTAGGCTATATTGTTTATATGCATTATTTACAGCTGGATACTTGTCTCTTAAATATTTTTCACGTTCTTTTTGTTCCATGAGCATTTCAAACATGTGATAATGTCCTTGTTTTTTCATGTTGTTAAAAACTTGTGCTTCAAAATCTGCTATGCGTTCTAATTCACTTTGTGCAATCTCAACTGTGTATAAAGGTTCACTGTCGGCTATAATATCTTCGTGGACTAGATTATAATCCATTGGGTCTTTAAAAAACTTTAGATTAATTTTATGATAACGGTGCGCTCGTTTATTTGTATCAAGCACACGAATTTGGTGTTGCTCACAAAAACTTTTTATATTTTCCATGCTCAAACATAAACCTTATCGTCAGCACCTGCAGGAGTTTTAACACCAATGATCACTGATGGTTCTAAGTAATCAGAATCATTTACTTCTCCTGGTTCTAAAACAATAATATCACCTGCTACAAATTTAATACCTTGTATAATCACACTACCAGAAATGAGTAATATTGTTTCGGTGCATCGAGTGTGATAATGTGCCTTAATAAGGCCAACTGGCTCCGGTGTATATGCAACTTCTACTAGATCAGTTTGAACTGCGGCTTCAGGAAATGATCCTATAAACCAACCACGTGCTCCTGTATTTTCTAATTTAAAATGTTTCATAACCACCTTAGAATAAACATTGTAGCATCTCTAGGGTCTTTGAACAACCACTGTCCTTTTATCAATTTATAATCACCTTGGGCATTTAAGTGTATCCATTCTGCGGTCTTACTATACCATTCTTCGTATTTGCCAGACAACATTCCCATGTCTGTGTACGCAGGGTTAACTTTGGTTTCTACCCAATCTTCATCTTTTAATATAGCAATCATCATATCATCTAATAGATCTTTATCAATCTTTCGGGCCATATCTTCAGCCATACGATCTATAATGTCATTTTGTAAACTACGTGCTACTGCTCGCTTACTTGCAAATCCAGTCATGCCCATCTCATTGCCAACATTGTATATAGTTTTTCGTGTACATCAAATGTATCTAACACTCGATAACTTCCTACTTTGTAATCATACCATAGATCTTTGTTTTGTGTTCTCACCCAACTGGCAACCTTAGGCTCGGCTTGTACAACATACCATTGTTCGCTGTCTACCTGACCTCGGTCTATGATTTCGTAACTGTGTTTCTGTACTGCCCTTAGAGGTAGTAGTGTAGAATACTTAATAGGGCGATGTATTTTCATGATCCGTATTTTAATGCAAACAAAGTTGCTAGTTTTTCTTCATAGAATGTAAAATTAGTAAAACCTTTAACATCACCAATCATAGGATCCCAACGAGTTCGATAAAATGCAAAATCAAAATCTTTACCCTGTACTAATCCACTAGCACGTAGTTCTTTAACGATGTCTATTACAGCACCTGGGTCTTTATCTAGTAACTTTATCACGGTCATTTGACTCCTGCTTCGTTGAGTATTTCTTTAACAAGTGCTACATCTGCAGGAAATTCCTTGAACTTCTTTAACCAATACTTAATGTCAAACGCTGGAGCAATCATTGCCAATTGTTCGTCATTCATCTTACCTGCCATGTCTTTACCCGAGTTACAATTTAATAAAACCCAACAACTAATCTTTCCGTTGACAATGTCATGTACTGCTTTATTAAGACTAACATAGTTAAAGTAATGCGCAAAATTTGCATTATGCTCATCACCCCATTCCATCATAGTTTGTAAAGTTCTTTGCACCGCCGCCTCGACAGGTTCAGTTTTTACTGTTTCAAATAGATACTGTTCATAGAGTTCATCTCTACACCAGTGGTCTAACTTGACACCACTTTTAATAACATAGTCGATGAACTTAGTAGGATACAATGGATTTACATTATTAACAAAGCTACCAAATTTTACAAAGGCGTTATAGTAAGCACTGTTGCAGAAGTGATCATAGTTCTTAGGAACTTTATTACCCTGCGTCAGTTGATAGAATCTATTATAGGCCATAAAACCAGCCTGCACTCTTTTCTCAGTCTCCTGTAAAGCCCTACGTTTTCGTTCGCACATATGAGCAACAAGAGTCTTCTCTTTCATGAAACTCTTGCTACAATGCACACAGATAAAAGGCTGCTCCACAAGTGCTATCATTGATATTCTTTTCTATCTTTTTTATCAAAACCTATTTTATCAAACAGATCTAACTTTTCTTCATCAGTCATTACACTGGCTAACAACTTAATCTCATCCATCTTATATGTCGGATGTAAAATTGCCAACAACTTTTCAAATTTGTCAAAGTCTGCCTTCATTGCAGGGAGGTAGGGGTGGTAACTCTTAATACCTGCACCAGTGGCTGCATACAACAACCACAACAATTTTTCATGATTCTTACTTAATGTCCAGTGATGTTTATTAACCATCTCATTGGTCATTTCAACAAACCATTCCTGGATGTCTCTGTCATTAGATCCAACACTGCTAACAAATCTCAACAACACATAAGGACTGAATTCTTTTAATTCTGCGGTTGTAAGATTATCATAGAACTCATAGTTCTTGCTGTCAACGGCAGATAGCACTCGAGTTAGATCAAGTGCCCGTTTCTTTGGTTCTTTTTTAGGTTTCGTCGTTGCCATGTTCTTTACTTAAATGATAAACAGTCATTAATTTGTCTAATGCAATTTTTACAGCAGGATTAGTTTCTGCAAGTTTTTGTATCTCTTGCCATTCACCCCATGCACCGAGTGTAGTGCTAGGAGAACTGGTACCAATACCGAGACTGCCATTAGAACCGATACGCATTACTTCTTGCGCCATTATTCCATGGAACTTCATACCGGGTGCCAATCTACTGTTTCCTTGTTTTTACTTAGATGATATATTATTATACACTGTTCCATGGCTTTTTGCAAGGCAGGGTTTGTCCGGGCTTCACGACGGATCTCTCCCCAAAGTCTATCTTCTTTTATATGTTCGTATAACGGACGGCCGTCGGGTGTTCTTGGATCTTTTTCGTTCTGGTATTGATAGCCAACTAATTTTCTAGATTGGACTGGGGACCCAACTTCTCTGGCGTAGATTTCTTCGCCATTGCGTTCATAGATATATGTAGCACCCGGAGTTAATGTACCCATGATTTACCAACACTTAGTATAATCTACAATTTCGCTTTGGCGACTAACTTCTTTGACAAAGTAAGCACACATTGGTTTGTCGCCTGCGGCTAATGGAGTGCATAGAAGTTGTCCAGGTTTCATTTTGGGGAAATACCATTTAACATCCGGGTATATATCTATAATATCTATCTCATGAAATTCTGGTCTAAATCCACTGATGGGATTAAAACAATAAGTCTTAAATCCTCGGTCATTTAAACTTGTTAATGGTAACACTTCCATGTCTGGACCTTCTGGATCGCCGACTACGGTACACCAATCTAATGGCATAGTAAGTTCATATGGTCCGATCTTTAATACGGCTGCTGGCCCGGTGAAACTCTCAAGAAAGATAAGAGGAATAAAGAAATAATCAGGATTTTGATTATCACTGTTGTCAAGGACTGAGAATCTTAAATCCTCATCTACTTCCTCTGGTAGGTCATTCAGATAGAATGTTTTGTTTTCTAATGTTAAAATTTGCATTATTGATATTTCACTTTTTGTATTTCAAACGGATACTTGGCTTCTTTATAAAACTTCTTGCGTTCTGTAAGATGCCTCTTCGCGTACTTTGTAGATGCCGTAAGGTCCCAGATCTGGACGAAGTCCTTGTCGTCTGCTTTTCTAATGCCTCGCCCAATGCTTTGTATAACGCGGACAAAGCTCTTTCCGGGCTCCAGAAGAACCATATTAAAAATACGGGGGATATTAATACCCACAGCGGCCACACCGTAAGTCGCCACAATAATCTTGTTGTTAGCAGTTTTAATCTCGTCATACTCGTCTTTTCTATCTTTTGTTTTCATTGAGCCCGAGACAAAAACGCTGTCTGGAATGTTGTTAATAATTAATTGACCGGACTCAATTCTATCAACTAATACTAGTGTGTTGCCTGTTTCTGCAATGCCGTTAATAAGATTGCTGATCCAATTCATACGTGTTTCGTCAGTGACAAGGTATTTTAATTCACCTGCATAGCTTTCGAATTCTTTCCACTCTGCTGTTTGAATAACAGTTACTTGACAATCACTGAGCACGCCTTTTTCTTGAAGTTCGTGTGCTTTAACACGATGCACAACCTCTCCTAGGCTAGCACGTAGGGCTTGAAATTCGTGGTCTGCTTTTGGTACTGTACCAGTCAAACCCCAACGTATAGGTGCGTTGGAAAGGTTACGTGTTAACAAGTTCTTTAACACTTCTGCCTTGGCCATATGCACTTCATCAACCATGACACAGCTGACTCCGTCTAACAATTCAGCTAGACGTAACAGTTGTTCTTCACCGTCAAATTCCTTGGAACCCTTGTCCAAAATATTCAAACTTTGCCAAGTGCAAATAGTATGTGTTTTGTCAAGATTTTTTCTGTCGCCGTAGTAAACGCCAACATCTAATCCGCAGTTAAGAAAGTCCTCTTCAGTTTGTTCAACCAGTGACTTGTTAGGAACAATGGTTATTGTTCGACCATATTTTTCACAGATTTTTGCCAAAGTTGCAGTGGTAATAGTTTTGCCGAAACCAGTGGCAATTTCTTGTATGCACTGAGGATTTTCTAAAAACTTATTGATAACTTCAACCTGGTCATCGCGCAGTCTAATCTTTTCACCGGCAAATCGATGACCTACAGGCCACGTTTGATCACCCCAAAATTCCTCAGAAATTTCAGGGAAACTTAATGCTGTTGGGCGGCGATGATCTTCTAATTCAATGTAATAATTCTTTGCCTCAAGGTATTCAAGCACCTGCGGCAGCATACTCATGTAGGTAGTACCACCAAGACCAAAAAAGCTGATACTACCGTCCCATCTTCCTAACTTATAAGCTGGTCTAAACCGTGCAGTAGGATCCTCATACTTGAATTTTTTGACCAAAGCCTTACGTGCATCAAGATCTAAATTTTCAATCTTAACGTTTACCTCATCTTTGATAATAATTTTACATGATGCCAAAATCTAAGGTCCTTGTTTTGTTGTTGTCTAATACATTGATTACGTTATGGTGCCAATTTAGCAAATTTTTGATGGAATAATGAATATTATAAAAATTAAAATTCACTACACAGTTAAATTTTATTTTTTTGTCAAGAATTGTTTTAGGGACCTTACTGCTGATAAACACTGCTTTAGTTTTTTCACTGATGACAGAATTTAATTTTTCTTCTCTGACAAAATTATTGAATTTTTCACCAGTTTCGTTGGGTAGTCTAAACAGCACACTAATTTCTTCATTAGAAATTTCACTAACTTTTAAAAAGTCTAAAGATTTTTCTAATTTTTCCATTTCACTGCCACCTGGAATTACAAACAAAACTGGCCCCATATATTTTACAATATCTTTGAGAGAAAAAATACCATTTTCTTCCAAATTTATTGACATATTTTCACCAGGATCAGTTTGTAGGAATTTTTTAATCACTCGGTCTGTATTTTTCCATTCATCAGTTTCTTCGATGGTTTCGTCCCAGGTAAAAATTCCTAATTTTCTTGCTCTGAACAAATTTTCAATGATGTTTGAATTAGTAGGTTGAGCTATTTTTTCAGAAATATTCAAAAATTTCAGATTTTTGTCAGCATACGACAACATAGGAATGTACTGCTCAATGTTGGCTTCAATTTCTCTGATTTGATTTTGATAATTTTCAAATTCTTCGTCTACTATGAAATTTTCTTCAATGGCAACACGACCTAAAAATGTCAATGACCGTTCATCTAGTGAAAAAACCCATGATTTATGCTCTGGGTCCCACTGTGCCATGTTTAGCTTTGGCTTTTCTTCTCTAATTCTTGCCAGCAGTGATTCGTTGAATGGAAATTCTATTTTAATTGTCTTTCCAAAGTTAGGATGTTCAAACATAGCAATACGTTTGAAGGAAGACACTAATCTTCTTGCCAGTCTAAATGACGGATTTTCCAAAAATGGCAAAATATCCTTGCCGAATATGGAATTTAATTTTGCTACCTGTCTCTTTAAGATTTTTACAGATAATAATTCTTGTTTTTCTGTAAATCCGGACCCGCGGGATATTTGATCGTGAAAACTGTATATCAATTTTGAATCATATGGATTCATTGACACATTACGACTGATAGCTAGGGTAATAATTAGGTCTTCAATATACATAAAATTATTATAACACAAAACAAAAAGGAGAGCAAGTCTCCTTTTGTTTATAACACTACGTCTTCTAGGCCGGCTGTTCGAAGTTTGATGATATTACTCAATTGCCATTGTTTTATATCCAAAGCCTTGACAATGCCTAACCATTGATTGCGTAACATGGCAAATTCGTTGATAATTTTTTCCATATCAACAACATCTGCTTCGCCATCGACATATTTTTCAACATCTCGGCTGCTGAGTGCTCTCTGATAATTTTCTAGATATTTCTTAAATGCCTTACTACGGGTACGTCTTAGTTCAATGTTCAAATATTCAAGCACGGCTTCAATTTCTTGAAGTTGATTGAATCGTTGTTCAACTATACCCGGTAAATGGGCTGAGGCCTTTTCCACGTTGCCGTGTATTTTAACCTCATACCTTGCAGAATCTAGTTCTTTATAAAAGTACTCTATGCAATCAGGAAGGAAGGATATGTCTTTGCTTACTTTGGAGTACCATGACATACTCAGTCCATGTCTTCGCCATAATCGTAGTCTTCTTCATCGATGTCGTCTTCGTCATCTTTGTTTTCATCTACAACTAATTGGATTGCATTGTCAAGATGAGTGTCGTAGCCCATTAAACCTTCGAGTACTGACAACTCAACATCTTTGCCAATTAAAAAATCAATATATTGATTTGCGGCAACTTCTTTATTTTTATCAGAGACATATTCTCTGAATGTATCCCATACTTCTATGATTAGATCTTCTTCCATTATGCCTCCTCGGTGTCTTCTGTTACTGCTGTAGTTTCAGTTTTCATACCATTCTTAGAAATTTCTTCCATTATGATAGATAAACCTTCTTTTTCATTACGATCCCATGCTTTGCGGAATTGTTTGATTACTTCACCATCAGATGTTGTGTAAACAAGACTATTGCCTTCTTTCTTTAACATACCTTTGGCTTCAAACAAGTCAACTAAACCACTGTGCGGGCTCATACCTGTTGTGTAAGGAATCTCAACTTGCACTGATTCAAATGGCTTTGCATAACGTGTTTTCATAATCTTACAAGCTGAACGGATACCGTTAACTGTTGTAGTCTTATTACCATCTGCATCTGTTTTCAATTTCAGTTTACGCATAGCAACAACAATAGAACTAGCATAGATGAAACCTTGTCCACCACTGATCTTGTCATCTGGGTCAAACATATCCTGTGAAGCATAAGTGTGATTTGTGCAAACCATACCTACATTCCACGAACCAAACATGTTTACACAGTTACGAACAAGCGATGTAAGTGCTTTAGGCTTACGGCCCATGTCACCTTTCATCTCTCCTGCTTCAAACTGATTAACGTCTGTTGGAGTTAACAACATGCCCAATGAATCGATAACAAATAATACCTTGGGACGACCGTCTTCTGGCATAACTTTGTACTCTTTCATGAATTCACTAATGGTTTTTGCCACGTCGTCAATCATAGCCATGTTGAGTTTTAGAAGTTTATCTTCACTGGTATTAACACCTAGATCAATCAACCACTTTTCGTCAAGTGCGTTTTCGCTGTCAACTAAGACAACAAAAATACCTTGTTCTTGTGCCGCTTTAATAATGTTACCAGAGCAGATATATGATTTACCTGCGCCTGATTCGCCTGCAAAAACTGTTACTTTGCCCAGAGGAACTCCTTTGTAGAAGTCCCCTGAGATAAGATAGTTCAGGGCGTAGTTACCGGTTGAAATCCAATCGGTAGGGTCATTAAACCCAATTCCTAAGCCATCAATACTTTTAGTGATAGACTTACGGAACTTCGAAATATCGAAGGCCTTTCCCATGTCTATCTCCTAATTAAGTACTTTGGCGATTACGGATCATCGCAATGATATCGGCTGCTCTGCTAGATGCTTCACCACCAGCACTCTCAGCTTTTGCGGCTGGAGGAGTGAATGATTTCTCTGCTGTTGCAACTTCTTCTTCCCACGGTGCCGCTTCTTCAGCTACTGGAGCTGGTGCTGCCTTCGGTGCAGGTGCTGCCTTAGCGCCGCCTTCATCTGCATCACGACCACCAAAGCCCGCAGGCTTGAAGTATTGACTCCAGCGATCTGGATCATATGCTTCGCCATCAACAGATGCTTCAAACATCTCTTTGATAACTTTGAGTTCAACTGCGCCTGGCTTCTTGGGCAAGAAGTCTGACAGTTTGAACAAACCGTGTTGTGCAATAGCCGCTTGTTCTTCTTCGCTCAAAGCACGTTCACGACGAGCCCAAGTAGAAGTAGAGTAGTCAGCGTAACCACCTTTGCTGGTTTTAGCAATCTTAAAATCCAAACCACGAACGTAGTCTGTTGGCAATTCTTCAATCTCAGCATCCATTAGTGCGTTCTTAACAATGTTAAAAATCTGGCTACCAATGATGAATCGACGAATTGGATTCTCTGGAGTACGGTCTTCTTTGAACTTGCTGTCAACAACAAATCCTTGGAATAAGTAAGACTTTTTCTTCCAGTACTTACGACCCATATCTTCCAAGCTCTTGTCTTTAAACCAAGGACGAACCTCAGTCAATACTGGACAAGTTTCGCCCCACATTTCCATACAGGGGACTTGCACAGTCACGGGCTTAGAATTTGTTTCACCTTTAATACCAGCGAAAGGCAATTTGATCATTGCTCGCTCTAACCAGAAAAAAGTGTTGTTTGTGTCGCCATCGGGTAAAAAACGAACTGTTACGTTTGTGTTTTCTGCGATGTTCCAGTGTGGAAAGATTGCGTTGTCGCCGCCGGATGATCCGCCGGTATTTTGTGCGCTCTGTTGAAGTTTTGCGCGAATTTCTGCTAACGTTGCCATAATAATGTTTCCTTAATAAAGTTTTATGTGCCGCTTCCTTAAAGCCAACTGACTAAAAGAAAAACTGTGCATAGCATTAACTATACACAGTTTTATTTATGTTTGCAACCTAAAAGGTGCAGATAATATGGTTTATTTTGCCAAACCTGCTAAACGTAAAATGTCGGCCATTTCTGGTAAAGGTCCTGATGGGCCGTGTTTACCTTTGTTGAATTCGATATCACGTTTCAAACTATTAGTAGGGCCGCCAGCTAATGAGCCTTTGCGGCCGGTTCTATCTGTCTTACGTAGGTCATCTGGACCATGTTGTTTACGGTGACCTAGTCTGTCAAAGTTAGGTGCTTTACCGCCGTGATTAACGCCAAGGTCGCCACGTAGTGCTCGCATAGCATCGCCCATGTTCTTAAAGGTGCCATCGACATCCATATCATTTTCGCTGTCATGGTATTCAACTTTAACTTCGCCAGTCTTCAAATTGTGTTCAATAGTTCCACGGCCGTAGTAGCCGCCTTCACCGTCATCATATTCGTAATGATCAACCTCGGGTGTTGACATGTCTTCTTCTTTGTGCCATCCGCTCCAATTACCGCTGAGTTTACTAAGTGCTGTGGCTAGGTCGCCGGGTCCTTCGCTCATACCTAGTTCTGCTTTCTTACGAGCCAATCCTGCCGAGCTTGTTGGGCTATTGGTTTTTTCTTTTTCCAAATCTTTGGTAGACATTTTCCAATCGCCGCCTTGTTCTTTGCGTTTGTATGCAGGTACTTGGCTCTTGTCTGGACCGCTTTCATTTGGACCACGGTCATCTGGAACGCCAGCAGCCTTTAATGCGTCTGCCCTGTCACCATAACCTTTAACGCCTGGCTTGATATCTTTAGATGCTTGTCTAATTGCGTCTTTCTCTGAATCGGACGCATTGCTAGCATCAACGTGTTTCATTGTTGTAGAAGCTTGATGACTTTCTCTGCCTTCTACTTTTGCCTTGATGTTGCCCACTAGTTCTTTTAATCTTGCTAATCCGTCATCACCATTAACAGGTGTACCGTGACGTTGTTGCCATTCCATGGTTAATTTGTTCATGAATTGTTCTGCCATTTGAGCCGCTTGCTCACCCGCTTCTTCGCCAAATTTTTCTGCAATTTGTTTCTTAACATCGAGTGCAATACCTTCACCTCCGCGGAATGGTCCAACTTCTGGGTTGTCACGATTGTAAAAACTCTTAACAATCTTAGCAACTTCTTGTACCATGTTGCCTTCCTTACCTTCAGCAACTGGAGGTTGTGCAGGAGGAGCCGCCGGAGCAGGTGCAGCCGGTGGCATTTCTGGTGCAGGTGGTTCTTGACCAGTACCGCTCAATCCAAGTGCTACTAATAGTTCTGGGTAACTTTCTTGAGCCCACATTTTTAAAACTTCCATAGGATCAGCAGATGGATCTAATTCAGATGCTGATTTAAATTTATCTTCTAAATCAGAATCAGTTAGACCCAAACCGCTAAAGAATTGCCATGCTGTTTGACCGTCTGGACCTAATTCTAATTCGCCGTTAGGCAGTTCGTTCATTGCTTGTTTTAGTGCTTCAATTTCGTCGTCTGTTAGTTTGCCTTGTTCAGTAGCTTCTGCCCACTCTTCAAATTTGCTGAACGCACCTTCTTTAACTCCGCTATCACATACACACGGATCTTCTTTGCAGTCTGGGCAAATGTCTGTTTCTTCACTTACATATTCTTCTAGGTCTACTGTATTTGTTTCTTGCATAATTCTGTGAATCAATGGAAAGAAACTTGCTAGGTCTTCTTTGAAATTTGTTTCTGTAAATTTTGCTTTATAAGTTTCCATGGTCACAGGATCTAGTTCCATTAGGTCATCGCCTTGGTCTACACCTGCTAATTCTCCTACCCATGATTCATAATGATGGCGCTTGCTTAGTGCTTCGATAGTTGCTTTTAGTTCATTTAATCGGCCTACGGCCCTTTCTGTAATTCCCATAGCGTCATCATGTAAACTTGTGTGCTGTACTTGTCTTTGGAATTCTTGTAGTTGTGCAATCTGTTCACTCATACGAACGATGGCCTTACCAGCCGGATCGTGCGGAACACCACCATGGTCAACGTGTTGAGCCATAGCAAATGCGCCTGCTGGATGAATGAACGGATATTTAAATCTTTCTCCGTCTCTGTTTTGAATGTAAATTGCCTTGATGTTATTTCGTTGGCTGCGAGCACCTGGATACATTTCATCAACTGCTTTGTGATGTCTTACAATAACTTCTGTTGCACCTTTAACTGCGCGGCTAGTTTTCTTAGAACTCTTTTGGTTCCAACGTGATTCGTTCATGTTCATAGTAGGTTCTTCTTCCTTAGGGGCTTGCGTGGCAGCAAGATGTTGAAAATCGTTTCTGTCAAGATTTGTCTTGGCAATATCGCGTGTGTCAAAACGCAGTAATCTACGCATGGCAAACATACGCATTTCTTTTAAAAATCCATACCAAACTTGTTTGCTAGGATCGTCTTGATTTTCTGTAATACCTTGACTGTAATAAATCTTTAAGCTACCTAGATCGTTTAAGCTGATACTAACACGGCCTAAATTTACACCTTCGTTGACAAAGTCAAAATCAAAGAAACGTGCTTCTGCAGGGTCGATAGTAACTGCTCCTGTTTCGTCGCCCATTTCTAAATTAGTGAAACGGCTGCGAACTTTGTCAAACAGGTCTTGGGAGATTATTTGGATAGCTTTCATATTAGTTATTTATTAATAATTGCTGATGTATATAGGCATGGGCATTAAGAATTCATCCTCGCGTTCTTCGCGCATTTTATCGTAGATAGCGGGATCCCATTCTTGTAACATCAGCGCCATGCGTATAACCAGCAATGTAGCACTAACTAAGTCATCGTGTAAGCCTACTTTAGCTTCAAAACTAACGCCTTTTGCAATGTATCCTTTAAGTTCGCTGATCAGCGGTTTACTTCGAATACGGAATCTTTTGCTTTCTACAAGATGCTTTAACTTAGCACAGGCATTAATTTTACTTGAGTTTGTAGTGTTAAATCCTTTACGGAATCTACGAACATGTCCTTTCTTAATAGGCTCACTTAGGAACAAACCTGGGATACTTTCTTCACCTATTTCTTCAATGGCAACTAGGGCAGCCTCACCAATATTGTTATTTTCTACTGAATAATAAATGCTAGACTGCACACCTTTACTAGCACACTCGTCGTTAATAAAATTGCATAAATCTCTAAGGATGCGAACTTGTCCTTGAACTGTTGTTAAATTATGCTGCCATTCTGCTACTTGTTCAAAGCTAGGAATTTCTAAGATTTGTATAGCTGCAGGGTCACCGCCTGTCCCTAAACTAGGATCTAATGCTAACAAATAGGTACTCATAGGATTAATCTTTTTGTACCAACGTGCTTGCCCCATCTTCATGTAAGGCTCATCACCTTCCATGCCTGCAAGACAAATACTATTAATCAGTGTTTCATCAAAGACTAAGAATTCACAATCGTGTTCTCGACGGAAACGTTCTTCACCAATGCGGCTACGTTCTTCATTGGCCCATACTTCATCACGATCAGGGTGTTCATTCCAATATGCCCTGAATGGAAAGAATCCATTCTTGCCTAGTGTTTGTTCATTGCCAAATTCGTCAAATCTGTGGTTAGCTTCTTTCCATATGTTAGCAAATTGGTCTTCGTCACTGTTAGGAGTAGAAGTGATAATTGCCTTACCACCTGTGGCTAGTGTAGGTGAAATTGACGTCCAGAATTCAACGGCAATGTTAGGTTCAACGAACGCAAACTCGTCAGCGTATAGTAATGACAGTGACAAACCACGACCGGTTGTTTCAGTTGTAGTCTGTGCAATAATACGTGAGCCGTTGTCAAATTCAATACTTTGTTTGTTATAACTCTTTACACCACAGCGTATATGATTAGCACAAAGTTCGTATGCATATCGAATACGACTCATAATTTCTTGAGCACCAGTAAACTTGTGGGCAGCTACTAATACTGTAGCATCAGGAATGAACATCGCATACCATAGTAAATATCCTGCGGCTGTTGTTGTCTTACCTGTCTGACGAGGTAATAAATTTACGTTAAAGCGATTTCCGTGATAGCTGTCAATCAGTCTACGTTGATATTCAAAAGGTTCGTATTTTAGTTTGCCTTTGGTAGGATGTTGGATATAAAAGAAATTGTCAAGAAAAAAGTGTGGACCGTCAACTGGGTCTGAACACTTCATAAGATCTTCAATGTCTTTTTCAGTGTATCTGTCAGCACTGTATGCAGTCTTGACTAGTTTGTTATCTGTATATGCCATGCATTTATTTAATGAAAAAAATAGACCCCGAAGGGTCTATTTGGTAAAGGTAAAACTTATCAGTTTTCGCTGACAAACCTTTTGTATTGTGCAAATAGATCTGTTACTGCTTCGTTCATATCTGCGTATGCTTTTGGACGATCTCCGTCCATTCTATCGCCTTGCCCTGGCTGATTCTCTTGATGTGCAAACTGGTTTGCATCAAATTCATTCTTTTTATTAGGGTCAGATGGAGTATTGTCATACTCGTCAACTGGCTCTTTCTTTTCCATATCGTGATCATCCATGTCGTGATCGCCGTCGTTGTCTAGATCGCCGTGTGCTTTATTAACATCATCTTCGCCACCTTCGTCATCGCCATCCATTGGATTTAATTTGTCAATAACACTACGCATAGTGTCAGCTGGAGATCCACCGCCTGCTGGTTCTAGTGTTCCAGGTGCAGGAGGTGCATTGTCTAATGGAGGAGATGCTGATACAGGTTTGTTTTGACCTGCTAGTTGCATGATGGTAGCTAACATGTTGCTTAGTTCATCACCACTGCCTGCTGTCATGTTAATGCTTGCTGGCATAGATGGCTTCTCTGGAGCAATGTCCACACCCATTTCTGGAACCATGCCTGGCATCATGCCACATTCTTCAACTTGCTGACTTTCCTTAATAATGTTAGGATTGTCGGCATCAAGTTCTGCCAATCTTTTTAGTACGTCAATCATTTGCATATTATTTTCCTTTGCCACTTATAGGGCCAGTTGTTCCTGGTTCTGCATCTGTATTGAACTTGGCAGGACCGTCTGTGGGAATTTCTTCTCCACGCTCGCGTCTTTGTAATTTCAAGATATCATTCAATTCTTTAACAAATCCACTATTGTATTTGTCACCGTAGTAATCTTCCATTTGAGCATTAGGAGCTTCTTTGTAATCTGGATCAGTTAACAAAGCGCCTTCTCTCCTGGGCTCAATATTTTGATATTCTTCAGTAGGTTCCATAGGACTGCGAACTACTAAATGTTGTTTACCTACGCCAAGGCCTGTGCTTAGATATTCTGTTAATTCAAATTGTGTTGTAGGATAATCTAGTACAACTTCGTAGATATTAACTTCACAATTTTTAACTTGCGGAAAATCTAAAGGTAGTGCTTGGATAGGAGTCTTTGATTTTTTGAATCCTGCTGGAGCATTGCCTGTAGTAAAACGGCTTAGTAAAGTCTTCATTGTATCTTCTTGCTCAGTGGTCATTTCTCCGGCAATTTTTATACGGAAGTCATACTTCTTTTTAGATTCGGTTAGGTGTTCTTTGAATGATTTCATAGTGTATTATTTATTAAGATTCTTTAGTTTCTCCAGGATGCTATTACGATCTGTAATAATATATCCCTCGCCCTCTACGGTATTTCCGCTGCCTTCACCGTGTTTTTTGTCTATGGCTAGTTTCTTAAGCTGTAGATCAACCATCTTTAACTTCTTATCAATCTTGTTAGTTTTAGCTGTAATAGCGGCATTCATCATCTGTGCGGCCACTTCGAACATGCGGGACCCGTAACGTGCTTCCACGTTCATGCCCAAATCCATCAGGTCGTCGTAGGCTTTTTCAGCTTTGTCTGCAAGTGCATCTAACTCCGAATCGCTGATATCGCCTAGCCCTTTTACACGGGGAAGTGCGGCTGCAATTTTATCAAATTCTTCTAATTTTTCTTCTAGATTAATTGTGGGCACAGGACTTACATCAACTGCTTCTGCCTGAATAACAGGCTCACTAGCAGGTTCTATGTTCAAGAGTTCTTCTAACTTTTTTGTCATATTTTTACTTATTCCGTTTTCCACCATTCTGGAAAATATCGCTCTCATTAACAATTCTAAACTTAATACCTTGCTGACTACACCAATCTGCGGCTGCTGACCACTTGGCTTGATTCTTGATAAATTGGGCTTGGTTGTAGGGATTTTTACCTACACGTTCTTTTAGGGTTTGATTTGCAGGTTTTATTTCTACAATTTCAACGTGCTTTTTCATATTCCTATCAACATAAGAAATTAAAAAATCAGGGACGTAAACTGTATGCTTGCCAGTCAATGGATCTCTATAGGGAATTTTTACACTTTCGCTGGACCATTGCTGTATGCTAGGATTGTTATCACAGAAAGTCATAAAGGTAAATTCCCAAGAACTTCTATATCTAGGAGCACTCTGTCCCATATATTTTTCAGGGTTTTTTATTTTGTAGACCCCTTGGCTAAACTTTAAGCTCATGCTACAATGTTTCTTTGAATTTCAGGATGAGTTTGAAATTTTTCCGCATAGCCTAAGCTACTACTTTTAAATCTGTTGTAATTTAAAATTTCAGATACTAGACCAGATAATTGTACATTGTCCAAACCTTTTAGAGTATCTAAAATTTGCATAGGATTATATCCATCCTGCTTGGCCTGTCTAATAATTGTAACGGCAATAGATTCGGCAGCTACTTCACCGAAGTCTCTATTAGTGAAATATCCTTTCATAGCAGCCAACACTGATGAATTAATTTCAACTGGCATGTTTGTGTATGAGTCAAATGCTTGCACTGTTGATTCTTGAGATTTACTAACAGGAATGTTAGAATAATTTTGATTCATAATTATCTTTTAGGTGGAAATAAAATTGCGGCAGGATTTGCTCTGATTTTTCCGTCAACGCTAGTATTAAATGCTTTAAAAATATTAATACCAACCCCGCCTGGTAAATTAAATATTCCAGGCTGATATTCTGTATTCGGAGGAGTATAATATTTGCCAGGTGAAGTTTTTGTCAGCGCTCCTAATGCACCGCTGGCTATATTATAACCTGTGGCTTTTGTTCGTGTAATACCTTTTGTGTTTACATAATTTTTAGCAAGAATTTTAGCAATGTCTAAAAGGGGATTAGGAGAATTATATGCACCACCAACTTTGCCAAATACTCTCTGGGCACCCGGTTTATCAAACCCTGTCTGTTGCTTGACATAATAAGGATTGTTTATAGGATTTCCTGCAATTTGTAACGGACTAGGTGTTTTGTCATAATACACCGCAGTAAACCCCGGAGGATTAGTTTCTGCAACAATCTGTCCGTAATCATATAAAACGTTTTCGTAGGCAAGGTTCATTCTATTCTGCATGGTCTTGCTGCCTTCAGCCTGGTTCAACGAATCGTGTGCCCATTCTGTAATCTTAGGATTAATTAGTGTTACTTGAGTAAAATTTTGTTGGTGTAAACTATAAATTTCTACTGAAGTAAGGAAGGGAACTTTAACTTGGTTATCATAGATACCGTATTGATAATCTGTTTCACCATACTTAGTATCTCTAAACGCTACAGGTACTTCACCATTGGTTCCATAGCTACTGTCTGCAAAATAATGTTTGTAATAGTTAATCCATAGTTTGTTGATAATATCAAAATTATCATCATGAAAATCTAAACTAACAGGAGTATAGGTTAATTTAGTAGGTACTATTGTTTTTCTATTATATTGATTTAGAGTCTCAGTGGCAATTGTAAATTTAGGAAGGTCAACTTTTTTAACTAACAGCCCAACATCCATTGAGCTTTTATTTCTCCATTCTTGATCTATGATAGCATCTGGATTAATATTGAATACTACATAATAGAGAAAACCAACTTTAGGAGAGTATGCATAGTTGTCGTCAATATACAATCGACTAGCATGTTGATAGTCTTTTAAATTAGGATATCCCTTAGTATATCCTGTGCCAGATAGATAGTTAGTAAATGCGTTACTCATACAAATATTTAGTCAAATAAAAAGCTCGGGTTTTTATGCCGAGCTTTATTATAGTTAATTTAACTATTAACCTGTAGTTAGACCCTGTGCGCCCGCCGGTCTTACAACACGACCTACATCAATACCAATACCACTAGCTGCTCCGCCTGGGGCATCTAATTGAATGGCGTTGTCATAAGTGATAGTTAGTGCAATATCCATTGGATTTGTTGCATCGCTATAGTCACCACCTTGGTAAGTAGCTGTTTTAATGAAGCAACCTAAGAATTCAAAGCTTTCTAGTGTAACTGGTTCAAAAGCACCGTTACCACCGTCAAGCATTTCGACACGCATTCTGAACTTATAGTCAATACCACTTGCGGCACCGCTTTGTTCAAAGAAGTCAAATTGTTTCTGTAGTTGTTCACCTACCTTGCGACTAACAATACCACTGGCATCATCACGGATAGTTAATTTTGCATCTGCAAAATTGTGCTTACCTAATAGCTTGACTGTGCTGTTATAAACAGGTAGTTTGATTTCTTCAAAAGTAACTTCAGGACGGCTAACGTTCATTACCTGTTTAGTTAGTTCAGTTGTAGGTTGCCCTGGGACACCAAAACTGTCTAAGGTAACGCGGAAGCGATACTTTAGTTTTGGCATCAACAGACCCTGTGTAGTAGAAGCTTGGCTTCCACTAATAGGTACTGTGAATCTTGATAAACTTGCGATTGGCATATAAATGCTCCTTATTCTTTGTATTTACCTATTATAGTCCGGCTGCAATGTCACCAGTATTTTTCAAGCGTAGTGGAATATAAATGTATTCAATGGCTTTTACTGGCTCAATGGCAATATCAACATACAACTCATTTCTATCAATTCTAGAAGGAGTGTTGTTTGTCTCATCACAAACTATAACATAATCGTATAGTGCTCGTTGTCCTACTAATTCAAGCATTAGACTTTCGGCTGCTGCTTTAATTTCACGACGTGTTTGAGCATCATTAGGTTCAAACAAGAACGGTCTTGCAAGAACATCTAGTTGTTTACGTAGATAACAAACCAAACGTGATACGTTGATTCTATCTAATGCGCTGGCATTTCTAGCACGAGTACGTTGACCATAAGCTAACACACCAACACCAGTCAATGTTGCAATTGGATTAATCTTAACATCGTCAAGTACGTCACGCAGGCCTTGTGGCAATGCTGTAGATTTAAATTCACCTTCAGCAGTAATGTAACCAACGCTAGTAGCATTGTCAACACCACCACGGCGTGTACCAGCTGGTGCAAACCATGGATAGCTCTTTGCATCGCTGTTAATGATTGTACGTAGCATCATGTGTGAAGC
>Ga0209599_10000386_pt1 | contig 29330 bp, 32 predicted proteins | sample Shrwel_input2_FT_FD_187534 | JGI IMG/M metagenome (GOLD analysis project Ga0209599, IMG submission 187534) | Subsurface microbial communities from deep shales in Ohio, USA - Utica-3 well 1 S input2 FT (SPAdes) (version 2) ...
TCGGAGGAGGCCTGCATATCGGTATCCGCCGCAGGCCTTGCATGGTCGCCACAGGGGCCTCCGCAGTTTTTACTCATGATATGACTCCACTTGAATGTGATCGGGTTTTCATTTAAAACTATATAGTAGCTATAATGTCAATAGCGTAGAGAATCCGTTGCGGAGGAACCCGATGCGTATTGGTCAGTTGGCACAGTCAGTAGGGGTAGATACACAGACGATCCGCTTCTACGAACGGCAGGGCTTGTTGCCGCCGCCTGGTCGGCAGGAGAACGGTTACCGTGTCTATACCGAGAAACACGTTGAGCGGCTGGCCTTTATTCGTCGCTGCCGCATCCTGGATCTGTCACTGGCAGAAATTCACGAACTAAAGCGCTATCAGGACGACCCTCATCAGTCCTGTACCGCTGTCAATGCCTTGCTCGATGATCACATCTCTCATGTGCGCTCGCAGATAACCGCTCTACAGGCGCTTGAGAAACAACTCGTTTCACTAAGAGCGCGTTGCAACGATGACCGGGAAGTTAAGGCGTGTGGGGTTCTTGCTGGAATTAGCGAGGGAAGCATGCATCAGCAGTAGGTTGGAGTGCCAACCAGATAATCCGATGAGATGCCGGTTTGCCTCACTCTCATGCAAAGGTAAGATCAACCATTTAATCCGCTTACCCAAAATGTGACTGCCGTTACTTTGGTATGATCTTTTTGAAGTTCCGATTTCGCGCCTTTGAGGTTCTTCGCTGGAATAACGACACATTTGGTCAGATGACCATCCGTGATGGTGACTTTGTAAAATCGTGTTCTCATCAATACCTCTCCTCCCTAGCGAGATAGATCAACCGCAAATGCGGATCACCCATCAAAACGGAGCGAGTCTTAGGCTCACTCCGTTCTGCTCGGACTGTTGATTACTTCGCGGGCTTAATCGCCGTCACCAGCGCATTCATGCCGCCCTCTGCCTTCAGCTCAAACTCCACTTTTTGTCCCACTTTCAAACCCTTTAGCAACTTGGAGTTGGCGACCTTAAAGTCCATATTCATCGGCGGCCAGTTCAGCTCTTTAATGGCTTCGTGATCCAGTGTGACCATACCTTGTTTGGCATCAATGCCTTTCACCACTCCCATGCCGTGCGCCATTTTACTGGCAGGCTTTGCAGTGGCTTGGGCGGCTGGCATTGCCATGTCCATCTTGCCCATATTCATGTTACCCATGTTGTCATCGGCAACAACAGGGAGCGTATAACCAAGAGCCATCATCGCAACTAAGGCTAAATTACGTTTTTTCATCATCATTTCCTGTACGTTTAAAAGAACATTTTTTACGACTTACACGGTGAAATGTGGAAGTCACTGTCAGGTGTTTTTCACCTTCAACCCACGTTGCCGTAACAACACATACGCCGCAGGCAACACAAACAACGACAACAACGGCGCAGTCAACATCCCGCCCACCATCGGTGCCGCAATACGACTCATCGCTTCCGAACCTGTTCCTGTACCCACCAAAATGGGTAACAATCCTGCCAAAATGACGGCAACCGTCATGGCTTTTGGCCGTACTCGTAACACCGCACCATCAATTAGGGCTTGGTGTAAATCATCGAGCGTATTGAGCTGGCCAGCCTGTTGATAACGGTTAATGGCCTCATCAAGGTAGACCAACATAATCACGCCAAACTCGGCCGCTAGTCCCGACAACGCAATCATGCCGACACCTGAAGCAATGGAGAAATTGTGTCCTAATAGATACAAAAACCAGATCGCACCGACCAAGGCAAAAGGCAGTGTGCCAAGAATGAGTAACGCGGGTGTGATACGACCAAAAGCGAGAAATAGCAGGATAAAAATGATGGCCAGCGTCATCGGCACGACCCACAACAAGCGTTTGGCTGCTCGTTCAAAATATTCAAATTGCCCCGACCATGCCAGCGCATATCCTGCGGGCAATGGCAATTCCCGTTCAACCTTGGCGCGCGCCTCTTTGACAAAACCTGCTAAATCACGATCCCGAATATCGACATAGACCCAGAGATTGGGGCGGGCATTTTCACTTTTAATCATCGGCGGGCCATCACTCAGACTTAACGTGGCAATGGTGCTGAGCGTGATGATTGCGCCACTGGCGGTGACTAACGGTAAGTCTTGCAATGTCGCTAGCGAGTCACGGCGTTCACGCGGAAAACGGATGTTGATGGGGAAACGAGCGCGGCCATCAAGTTGCTCACCGATGTTTTCTCCACCGACTGCTGTGGCAATAAAATCCTGCACCTCTTGAATATTTAAGCCATAACGCGCCGCTTGCAGACGGTCAATGTGAATATCGACATAACGCCCACCTGTCACCCGTTCAGCAATCACCGACGATGCGCCAGGTATCTGTTTGACGAGTCGCTCGACCTCTTGCCCCAACTTTTCCAGTGTTGCTAAATCTGCCCCTGACAACTTGATGCCGACAGGACTTTTAATCCCCGTCGCCAGCATATCAATCCGATTACGAATCGGTTGCACCCAGACATTGGCCATGCCAGGCACTTGCAATCGTGCATCCAGTTCCTTGATGAGTTTTTCGGGTGTCATGCCTGCACGCCATTCGCTACGCGGCTTTAATTGAATGGTTGTTTCCAGCATTTCCAAGGGTGCAGGGTCAGTGGCCGACTCAGCACGCCCAGCCTTGCCAAACACGGTTTGTACTTCGGGCACAGTTTTGATTAAACGGTCAGTGAGTTGAACGATTTCAGCCGCTTTATCTGCCGACAAACTGGGCAAGGCCGTGGGCATATACAGCAAGTCTCCTTCATCGAGTGGCGGCATAAACTCTGAGCCTAGTTTTGATAACGGCCACAGGGTTAGCACTACCGCCATTAAGGCGACCATGAGCGTTTTTTTTGGGTGATGTAACACCCACACCAGCAACGGTTTATAGCCTTTAATCAGCCAGCGATTGAGCGGGTTTTCTTGCTCAGAGCGAATATGACCATGAATAAAAAAGGTCATTAACACGGGAATCAACGTCACCGATAAACCCGCCGCAGCGGCCATCGCATAGGTTTTGGTAAAGGCCAAGGGCGCAAATAAGCGGCCTTCCTGCGCTTCCAGCGTAAAGACGGGAATAAAGGACAGGGTGATAATTAGCAGGGAAAAAAACAACGCGGGGCCAACCTCACAGGCGGCCTCAATGATGATGCTGACTTGTTGTGGCCTGTTTGCTTGCCCTTGCTCACTCTGCCAGTGCTCCAGCTTGCGGTGGGCATTTTCAATCATGACTATGGCAGCATCGACCATCGCGCCGATGGCGATAGCAATACCACCCAACGACATGATATTGGCGTTAATACCTTGATAGTACATGATGATAAACGCGGTCAATACACCTAACGGCAGGGCAATAATGGCCACTAACGCCGAGCGTAAATGCCACAGAAACACCGCACAAACAACAGCAACAACCAAAAACTCTTCGAGCAGCTTGTGCCAAAGATTAGCCACGGCACGGTCAATTAACTGCGAGCGGTCATAGGTGGTAACGACTTCTACTCCTGACGGCAGACTACGTTGCAATGTCGCCAGTTTTTCTTTGACCGCATTAATCGTTTGGCGCGCATTTTGGCCAGAGCGCAAGACAATCACCCCACCAACCACCTCCCCTTCGCCGTTTAATTCCGCAATACCACGGCGCATTTCTGGGCCAAGTTGCACACGGGCAACATCGGCCAATAAAATCGGTGTGCCTGTCGGCGATACACCAATGGGAATCTGGCGGAAATCATCCAGTGTTTTCAAATAGCCTTGCACTCGCACCATATACTCGGCTTCGCCCTGCTCCAGCACCGAGCCGCCTGCTTCACTATTCGCGGCTTTTATTGCAGCGGTAACGGTTGCTAACGGCAAGCGGTAGCTGCGTAACTTGTCGGGATCAACCTGCACCTGAAACTGTTTGACCATACCGCCCAAGGTGGCCACTTCGGCGACATTAGGCACGGTTTTTAATTCAAACTTGAGAAACCAGTCTTGGAAAGCGCGTAATTCGGCCAAGTCATGCTGGCCTGTTTTATCAACCAAGGCATACTCATAAACCCAACCCACGCCTGTCGCATCTGGCCCTAAACTCGGTTTGGCACCTGCGGGCAATCGACTCGCCACTTGACTGAGATACTCCAGCACTCGTGACCGCGCCCAGTACAAATCGGTATGGTCATCAAAGAGAATATAGACAAACGAGTCGCCAAAAAACGAATAACCGCGCACCGTTTTGACCCCAGGCACCGACAACATGGCGGTGGTTAAAGGGTAAGTCACTTGATTTTCTACCACTTGCGGTGCTTGTCCTTGCCACGGTGTGCGAATGATGACTTGCGTATCGGATAAATCGGGAATGGCATCCAATGGTGTACGCAACAAGGCGAATACCCCCCAAGCCGCCAACAACAGCGTGGCCAGTAACACCAGCAATCGCTGCTGCACTGACCAGTGAATGATCTGTTTAATCATGGCTGGCCTCCTTGTGGAGTTGCTCAATGATATAAACGTCATGCTCAGGCTGGGTGTTGACCTCCATTCTTACCTCATCACCGACGTTGAGGTGTTGAAGCTGTTCACGATGGCGCAACTTAAAGGTCATGGTCATAGGCGGCCAACTCAACGCTGCAATCGCTTCGTGTTCCAAAGTCACAGAAGAGGTGTTTGCGTCGATGGCGACGACTTTAGCTCGTACTCCTGTGTCTGTTTTGACTGATTCGCGTACGGCCGTTGGTTGGACGGGCATCGTGTTTGCATTATTCGCAGTGGTCAGGCGCGCCAATACGCCATTGAGTGACGCTTCCGAGTCAATCAAGAATTGCCCTGAAGCAACGACTTCTTCACCCACTTGCAAGCCTTGCAAAATCTCGCTTTGACCGTTTTTCTCCGCACCCAGACTCACGACGACGGGGCGAAAATGCTGGCCGTCTTTGACTATCACCACCGTGCGTGTGCCTGTACTAATCACCGCTTCTGAAGGTACGCTAATCACCTGCCGACGATGCCCAGCCACATTGGCCGTCACAAACATACCTGTTCTTAATAGACCTGACCGATTTGCCATGACCACTCGTACACGCACACTGCGCGTGCTGCTATCCAATGTCGGATACAGATAGTCAATGCGACCACTAAAAGTTTGCTCAGGCAGGCTTTCCAGTTGTGCCTCAACGGCATCACCCATTTTCAAACGAGAAGCGTCACGCTCAGGTATTTCCAATATCAGCCATACCGTCGATAAATCGGCCAACTGCATTAGGTTCGTGGCGGGTACAATTTGTCCGCCTTCACGCACCAGTAACTCAGTCACGACACCAGACGCAGGTGCATAAATTCCAATACGCGGATTGGCGCGACCTGCCTTGGTAATCGCGGCTATTTCACCCTCCGCCATACCCAACAACTGCAAGCGTTGACGTGCAGCTTGGCGCAAGCTGTCAACATCACTAATCCCAGTGACGTTCAGTAAGGCTAAATACTCCTGCTGAGCTGCCAATAATTCTGGTGCATAAATGTCAGCCACTTTTTGCCCTGCTTTGACCGTATCACCAACCGCACGCACCGATAAATGCTCAATAAACCCTGAGCTTCGGGTTTGTATAGCGTACAAATGATGTTCGTCTGCTTCGATACGGCCAACGGCGGATATGCCGTCGGCAAACACGCTCGTTTGCACTTTGACCACGCGGATACCCAAATTTTGTGCTACGCCTTCACGGATAGTGACGCTGTTGTTATCGCTACTCGCTTCCCCATTGTCGGCATATTTAGGCATTAACGGCATATCCATAAACGGGGACTTGCCAGATTTGTCGAAGTGCTGTGTAGGCACCATTGGGTCGTACCAATACAGTATTTTTGACTCAGACTTGGTCTGCTTACTGGCATTGTCTGCCATTGGCGAAGATGAAGCGTAATGGCGAAAGAACCACCCTGCGCTCACTCCTGTTAACACAACGCCAGTTAAGACAATGACGATTAATTTCGACTTGTTCATAATGTTGCTTCCTCATTGCCCGCGACATACTGCAAACGTACCAAAGCCCGTAAACGGTCTATACGAATCAGCCAATGTTCCAGCTCAACCTCCAATACTGCTCGCCGCGCCTGCCATACTAAAGATAACGGCGTTTTACCGACCTGATAGGCTGCTTGTGCTGTTGCTAGTGCCGCAGTAGTGGCTGGTATCAGCCGTTGGATATGTACCTGCTCTCTGGCTTCGGCAGTGGCGTAGTCCGTTTGTGCTTCTGCCCATTCAGAACGCAAGGCTCGTTGTTGGTCTTCGGCCAGAAACTCAGCCTGTTGTGTATTGGCTAAAGCAGCCGCTTGTTGATGACGCTGGCGCAGTTGCTTTTGCCACGGCAAGCCGACAGTAAATTGCAGGCTGACCATATCGGCGCGTGAACCTTGCCGTTGACCGACCATCACCTCCCAACTCCAGTCAGGCAAATCTTCGGCAGTGGCTAACTCGGCTGCATGGCGATTGGCGGCGACACTCTGTTCAGCCGCGATGAACAGTGGATGTTGCGTGACGGCTTTTTGCTCATCAGCCGCTAAGGTAGGACTGAGTTCAGGCAAGTCTGTTGCTAAGGGACGTGTCGCTGCATCACCCAACCAGCGACTAAGCGTGGCTCGTGCTTTACGCGCATCTCGCTGTGCCATTAACTGTTGGTCATGCATCATCGCTATCAGTGCATCTTGCTGTAGCAATTCTGTAGCCGTTACCGCGCCGCTCGCCAGTTGGGTGGCCGCTACTTGTCGCTCAGCATGTAGCTCATCAATCAACTGTTGGCGCATGGCTACCGTCTTTTCGGCAGCAAACACATCCAGCCACGCCAATGCCGCATCACGCTGAATTAGCCGCGTCATGTTTTGACTATTAGCCGTCATCACTTCTGCTTGAGCTTGTAACTGCGCTGAAGCGGCGATTCGTTTGACAGGCCGCACCATATTTTGCATGAGGCCAATAGTGCTCATGGTCATGTCGTCACGGTTTAGCCGTAAACTATCACTACCCGTAATTGGCATATTGATGATGCCAAACTTGAGCTGGGGATCAGGCAATTGAGCCGCTGTTTGCGCTTGTTCACGCGCTGCGCTGGCGGCGGACTGGTAAGCCTGCACAGACGGTTGCTGCTCTACAGCGAGTTGGCGAGTGTCATAAAACGACAAGGACTCTATCGCCCAACTGCTAACAGGCAACATCAACAGACTGCATAAGACACACCTCGTTAAAGGTGGCATAAAGTGCCAGTTCATAGATCATCTCTCAAAATGGATAAACGCTGCCGTGGCCAGCAGGCACACGCCCGCTGACCAGCTTGCTGGTTAATTAATCTTTAGAAATACTGGTGATCACTTCGTCACCGTCGTGCTGCATCCATTGATAATGAATATGAGCACCGACGGTTACGCCTTGCATCTGCTCAGGGGTAATCGTGTATTTGCTATACATGACTATGCCTTTGCCTGGAATGATGGTGTCGTGGGCAATGGTGAGTTGAGTAGTGTCAATGGCAGAGACACGGCCAAAGCCTGTGTGCATTTGCATTGGCGATTCTGGATCAGGATGAATAATGCGTTGATAAGACGCAGAAGTTTGACGTGGGTCGGCATTAGCCACCACGGGTACGGCAAGAGTCAACGCCATTAGGCTGACCCCAAGCATGAGAGTACGCATGATAAAAACCTCTAGGTTAGAAATACAATTTCCACAGCAAATACACGCAGGTATCTACTTGGCGTTTGGAAAAGTATTCAGACTCTAGGCGGTTTATCAGGGGGGGAAAGCGCGACTTGAGGAACAAAGACTGGTGCGTGTGGCACAACAGCCGAATAGGTGGCAAAGGTTTTAGTAGGTATAGGTGCGGTATTGATACCCACCGTCAAATGGCAAATGATATTTGCTAAACAAGGCGTGGCTTTATCTGCCGTAGAAGGATGAGAGGGGTCGGTTTGAGCAACAGCCGCGCCTGCATGATGACAGTGTGACATATCCGCCATTGCCTCTTGTTGGCCTGTCTCCATCATCATCTGCTCACAACCGACAGCACAAACACTGGCGCAGGCAAAAGCCATCGGCGGCATCAGAGCCGTCAACAGCATTAACCACAGTGTCAGTAGCAGGCGAGTGTTTTTTCTCATATTTCACAAGTGTAATGTGTTTGGACAACTGAAGTGTAGCGTTTTGCTGTTGTTATTCAATACGCTACATAAGTGATGGACAACAAATCTCCGCAAAATGACGAAATTGTAATGTTGAGGTCATGCTCGCGTTTACTACGATGACTTAAATTTGAGTTGAGAATAGCAACTCTCCTCCCCCTTCACTTAATGATGAGATAAATCATGAAAACATCTATTCGTTCAGTCATTGCCCTCAGTCTAGTCTGGGCAGCCAGCTCAACGGTATGGGCACACGATCCTGCCGAACACGCCAAAGAAGCTGCTGCTAAAAAAGCCAAAGCTGACTGTAGCAATATGCAAAAAATGGATATGTCCAAAATGAACATGGATGATCCCGTTATGCAGGCCATGCACAGCAAATGCGCCAAACAGATGGCTCAGAAAAACAAAGATAAAGACGCTAAAAGTACAGGCCATGAAGCAATGAATCATGCCGAAATGGATCACTCAAAGATGCCGATGAATGATGCAAAAATGCACATGCCTGAATCATCCGCTATGCCTGCATCATCTGCCGAGCATAAACACAACTGATTGTGCCAGCTCATAATCAACCCATGTGCAAGGAGAGACTGATGATGACAGTATTGAAAACCCTAGTTGTGGCAGCCGTACTGGCTGTTTTGGGCGCATTGACTTTTCTGTACTCTGGGCTGTATTCCATAGGGGCAGATAACAAACACTTTAAAGTGACGCATTGGGCACTGGAGACGCTCAGGGAACGCTCTATCGCCCGCGAAATCCGTGACATTAAAGTCCCGCGACTGGATGATCCACAGCAATTATTGGCTGGCGGACAGGATTACAACGATATGTGCAGTGGCTGCCACTTGCAGCCAGGAAAAACGCAATCTGATCTCAACTCAGCCATGTATCCGCAACCTCCTAATCTGTCTCTTCCACCCGCCAAGGGTTTGTATGATGATGCCAATGCCCGCGCTGCTCGTCATTTTTGGTACATCAAACATGGCATTAAGGCCAGTGGTATGCCTGCTTGGGGTCTGACGCATACGGATGAGCGTATTTGGGCAATGGTGGCTTTTATCCAAAAATTACCGACGCTAACTCCTGAGCAGTATCAAATTCTGACCGCACCCGCAGAAGGCGCAGCAGATGAACCGATGGCGGGTATGTAAGGCCTATTTAGAGTGACAATTTAGCTGCACTCAATCAACCTCACGACGTAAACGCAAGGCATTAAAAACAACGGACACAGAACTCAGACTCATCGCCAAGGCAGCAATCATCGGTGACAGTAGCCAGCCTGTTAACGGGTACAGCACGCCCGCAGCAATCGGCACACCGATGGCGTTGTAGACAAAGGCAAACGCTAAGTTTTGCTTCATGTTGGCGACGGTCGCAATGGAGATGCCACACGCTAAGGTGATACCCCGCAAATCCCCTTTCACCAACGTCACCTGCGCACTATTCATGGCGACATCGGTGCCTGTTCCCATGGCAATACCGACATCAGCCCGTGCCAGAGCTGGCGCGTCATTGATACCATCGCCTGCCATCGCCACACAACGGCCTTCTTTTTGTAGTCTTTCTACTATGGCTAATTTGTCGGCGGGTTTTACCTCGCCATACACCTCATCTATGCCCAATCGCTGTCCCACCGATTTTGCCGTGGTCAAACCATCGCCAGTTGCCATAATGACACGGATATTGGCCGCTCGTAACGAGGCTAACGCGTCTGCTGTCGTTGTTTTGATGGGGTCAGAAACTGCCAGTAAACCTGCCAATTGCCCATCTACAGCGAGATACATGACACTCGCTCCCTGCGCTCTTAACTGTTCCGCCGAGCTTTGCAGGGATGCCGTCGCAACGCCTGTTTGTTCCATGAGCGTGGTATTACCCATCACCAATTTCTTACCTGCCACTTCACCATGGACACCAATGCCAGTATTGGACTCAAATTGCGTCACTGTACCTAAGGTAATACCGCGCTCACGAGCGGCACTGACAATGGCGGCGGCGAGTGGATGTTCGCTACCCTGATCCAGACTGGCGGCAAGATACAGCACGTCCGCCTCACTAAAACCCTTTGTAGGCACAACACGATCAAATGCAGGGCGACCTTCGGTGAGCGTACCAGTCTTATCGACAATTAAGGTGTCTATTTTGCGCAAATTCTCAATTGCCGACGCATCTCTAAACAGCACACCTTTACTCGCCCCTGTGCCCGTTGCCACCATAATGGACATTGGTGTTGCTAAACCTAGCGCACAAGGACAGGCAATAATAAGTACGGCGACCGCATTAATTAGGCCAAATATCCAGTTGGAAGCAAATAATCCCCAACCAAAGAACGTCATCAGCGCGATAAGAATAACTGTAACAACAAAATAGCCTGCGACAGTGTCCGCCATGCGCTGCATAGGTGCGCGTGAGCGTTGCGCTTGCATCACCATTTGCACGATCTGCGCAAGCATGGTGCTTGAGCCGACACGTTCAGACCGTATCACCAAGGCACCATTGGTATTGAGTGTTGCGCCAATAACTTTGTCGCCTAGACGTTTGCTAACGGGAAGTGGTTCGCCTGTGAGCATAGATTCATCAACTGCGCTACTTCCTTCAATGACAATGCCATCTACAGGCACTTTTTCACCTGGACGAACGCGTAGCTTGTCGCCGACGTGGACATGAGTCAACGGCACATCTTCTTCCGAACCATCCTCACTGATGCGACGAGCCGTCTTCGGTGCCAGTCTCAACAATGACTTAATGGCGGCAGAGGTCTGCGAACGCGCCTGTAACTCCATGACCTGACCAAGCAGTGTCAAAGAAATAATGACAGCAGCCGCTTCAAAATAGACGGCAACTCGTCCCATCGAAACAAAGGATACGGGAAACAGACTGGGAGCCACTGTCGCAACCACGCTATAAACATACGCGGCACCCGTGCCAAGGCTAATCAGCGTCCACATATTGGGACTACGATGAATGATCGACTGCACGCCGCGCACATAAAACGGCCAACCTGCCCACAACACAACAGGCGTAGACAAAGCCAGTTCCAGCCAACTTTGTACACCCATATCAAACCAGTGGAAGCGATGACCAAACATGGCCAGCACAAAAACCACCATCGTCAACGGCAGGGTTCGCCAAAAACGCTGACGAAAATCCTTTAACTCAGGGTTTTCCCCTTCTTCTAAATCAGGCTGCACAGGCTCCAGAGTCATACCGCATTTGGGGCAATTGCCTGGGCCAAATTGCCGTATTTCGGGGTGCATCGGGCAAGTGTATTCGGTGTCAGTGCTGGCAGAAGTTTCAACAGCGGCAGGTTGCGGAGTCAGGTATCGGCTTGGCTCTAGCTTAAATTTGTCGAGGCATTTTGAGCTGCAAAAATAAAACCGTTTGCCTTCGTGGTCCTGTTGATGGATTGATGCCGTAGTCACTGACATACCGCAAACGAGGTCTTTCAACCCATCAGTATCCTCGGCATTCATTGGAATTTGAGACGGATGTTGATGATCAACATGGTCATGATGGTGATGTTCATGGTCGGGCATCTTAAGCTCCATCGCCGACTGCTGTCGGCGAGGTCTACGTTGAATTGGCACCACCATCAAGGTGGTTAACATTATCAAATTAAGTTAAGCATTATCTCTTATTGCGCAGCAGGTGCGGCACCGTGGCTGTGATCATGCTCGGCCGCTGGTTTAGTTGTCGATTTTTTCTGATGCTTGCGGGTTGTGCTTTTTTTACTCGGTTGTTTGGACATGCCTTTCATGTTATCCATACATTTTTTATGCATTTCCTCCATGCCAGCAGTCATGCCTTCTCCCGCTTTGGCATCGCCCATACATTTCTCATGCATATCTTTCATGCCATTCATATCTTTCATATCTTTCATGTCTTTCATGCCCTTCATGTCTTGCTTAACATCAGCAGGACTCATATCGGGGCCAGACATGGATTTTTCTTCCGCAAAAGCATGAGACATAGCGAGCGCGGCGATCAGTGGTAACAGCAAGGTATAGCGTTTCATGGTATTAACTCTAAGGTGAAAATGACAAAAATATCAGGCTGTCCTTGAGGACAGATTAGGCAAGAAGCGCGGTGTTTTGGCGATATAGGATTGATAACTATCGCCAAACTCGGCTTGCATTTCTCGCTCTTCGACAATGGCCAAATGACCATACATAAACATCAGTAAGGGAAACATCAACAAGGTTAAAATCGTTGGCCACTGCAACAGAAAGCCAAACATAATGAATGTGAAAGCCACATATTGAGGGTGGCGTATGTAGGCGTAAGTACCTGTTATCGCTAAGGTATGGGCGCGTTGAGCCTGATACAGTACATGCCAACTGCTGGAAAGTAGCCAAAACCCTAAAATAATGAGGGCATTACTGATGATGTGGAGTAAACCAAAATGCGGATTACCCTTCTCGCCCAGTAAGGTTGACCATAAGTGACCCGCATCATGGGACATCAGATCAATTTCGGGATAGCGCACTTGTAACCAGCCAGACAGCAAATAAATGGTGAGTGGAAAGCCATACATTTCAACAAACAGTGCAACAATAAACGCCGAAAAGGCACTGAAACTGCGCCAGTCGCGGCTGGTTTGTGGCTTGAAAAAACTAAAGGCGAAGATCAAAAACACCGCTGAATTAAGGATAACCAATGACCAGAGTCCGTATGCTGCTTCATGTGCGGCGTGCATTTCTACTCTCCATCCTGATGGCTATTCGCTTTTGGCTGATCAGGTGAAGAAGGCTCCGACCCATGATGATGATGGCCGTGGTGCATAAACACATGCATCAAAGGACATGCTAGTAAAAACAAATAAGGCAATGCCCCCAACATGTGTGCTCGATGCTCTTCTAGCAGGAAAAATAAAGCAACCACCGACATCACCAGCATGGCTAGCGCGCCTCGTGATCGCCAAAACGATGGGCTATGATTCATCGGAATTTCCCTTAGTGGTCGTTTTAATCAACTCAAATCGAACACCATAAAGTTTTTAATTCAATTATTATCACTCTCTCAAATGACACACAAATTGTGTGGCATTTATCCTGTCATCTTCATGACGTGTAAATGACATTTATGTCATCTAGGTGTTATTTTCGATAGATAGATTGAAAAAAGTTAACTCAAATGCCCCCTTTCTACTCATTTTCATGAGCAGAAAGGAATAAGCGCAAAAATGTTAAGCTGCCATTTTGCTACATTCTTCCGCACAGTGACGACAAGCCTTCGCGCATTCTTGACAGTGATCATGCTCGTATTTAGCACACTCATCGGCACAAGCTGTGCAGATTGTGGCGCACAATTGACAGACCTGTGCGGCAAAAGGACTATTACGCGCCATCAGCGCAGCGGCAAGACGGCACATATCAGCACAATCTCTATCGAGCTGAATACATTTCGCCATTTGCTGTACATTGGCTTCGGTTAGGCAAGCAGTAGAACAATGGTCACATGTAGCGGCGCATTGGTTACACGCTTCGATACAACTAGCGTATTGGTGATGAGACATGTTAAGTATTCCATTGTTTGTGATGGGAGCTTGGAACATAAACCCATAACCTGAGCGTGTATGTTCGATGATGTACTTAGCGAAGCTTTAATTCTTATTTTTGTTTTTTAAAGTTTTTAGCGTATTTTGCACCCTGCAAATCACAACAATGGCAGAGTGCCACACAGCAACTCTGCCAGACTAACCTCTTAAGCTGCCGTAGTTTCAACCACATCGTACCCCGCTTCCTGAATGGCCAATACCACCTCCTCCTGATCGGCATCGCCATCAAAACGTACTGTTTGTGAGGCTTTGTCGATTTGGATTTTGGCCGTTTTGTCCAGTTCGGCCAAGGCTTTAGTAATAGCACTGACGCAGTGGCCACAACTTATACCATTCACTTTAATAACGAACATTTTTATCTCTCCTAGGGTTGGTGTAGAAATACTGTGAACCTTGCCATCGTGGTAAGCTCAAGAATTATTTTCATTATTTTTTTGTAGAAAAACGCTTGACCTTCCCATCATGGTAAGCCTGATTGTGAGCCTATTAATCTTATTAGGATGCCGACCATGAATACTTTAACTCAGTCCCAAACACCTGAAATAGCCTTACAGCAGTTTTCGTTTACTGTTGAGGGCATGACATGTGCTTCTTGCGTCGCCCGTGTTGAAAAAGCACTGAAAAAGCTATCAGGTGTACAAGAGGCCACCGTCAACTTAGCCACTGAAACAGCAACCGTGCAAAGTATTGACGGCGGCGTTACGCCAGAACAATTAATTGCAGCGGTGCAAAAAATCGGTTATCACGCCGCTTTGTCTTCAGACACTGTTGTCATTAATGGCAACGTACAATCAGATAGCGAGTGGTTAAAAGTCATGTGGGGGATGGCACTCTCTCTGCCACTGATAGCACCCATGCTGTTGTCAGTATTTGGCATACATTGGATGTTGTCAGGCTGGATTCAATGGCTGCTGGCAACAGTGGTTCAATTCTGGCTAGGGGCGCGTTTTTATCGGTCTGGCTGGAAAGCATTGGTAGCACGGGCGGGTAATATGGATTTGCTGGTCGCCTTGGGAACTAGCGCAGGCTATGGGTTAAGCGTCTATCAGTTGTTCCATGCAAACACAGGTATGCCACACTTGTACTTTGAAGCGTCTGCGGTAGTGATTACCCTCGTGTTGCTGGGTAAATGGCTAGAGACCCGCGCCAAACGGCAAACCACTTCCGCTATTCGCGCCCTGCAAGCACTTAAACCTGAATTTGCGCGTGTACGGCGTGCAGAAATAGAACAAGACATTGGGATTGCTCATGTCCGTATTGGCGATTTAGTCGTCGTTCGTGCTGGCGAGCGCGTAGCTGTCGATGGTGTTATCAAAGAAGGCAGTAGCCATGTAGATGAGTCCTTTATGACGGGTGAGAGCCTACCCGTTGCTAAAGAAATCGGCGATCAGGTCATTGGCGGCTCCATTAATAGCGATGGCTTGCTGCTTGTTGAAACCACTGCGATGGCAACAGAAAGCACATTAGCCAAAATCATTCGACTGGTGGAAAATGCCCAAGCGGCTAAAGCCCCTATTCAGCGGCTCGTCGATAAAGTCAGTGAAGTGTTTGTTCCTGTTGTCATCATCATTGCCCTCGCTACATTTATTGCGTGGTGGGTCATCAGCGGAGATGTTCAACTAGCGATTATCAATGCCGTCGCAGTCTTGGTCATTGCCTGTCCTTGTGCGCTTGGTTTGGCAACACCAACCGCTATTATGGCAGGCACGGGTATTGGTGCTCAGAACGGCATTTTGATTAAAGATGCAGAAGCATTAGAGACTGCTCATCGAGTGACAATGGTCGCCTTTGATAAAACAGGAACATTGACAGAAGGCAAACCTAAAATCGTTGGATTACACGCGATAAATGGCGATGACCACGCCTTATTGCATTTGGCCGCGTCCTTGCAGACAGGCAGTGAACACCCTTTGGCAAGAGCCGTTATCGACAAAGCGCAGGAGTTAGCTATTGAGATTAGTCCCGTGACTGATATTAAAGCACTCGCAGGACGAGGTATTACTGGGCGGATGGGTCAGATGTCCCTATATTTAGGCAATAGCCGCCTCATGCAGGAATTGGGTATAGACACAACAGTCGTTACCCCGACTACGCAGCAATGGATACAACAAGGACGCACTATTTCTTGGCTGGCCTGCATCGAATCCTCTTCTGCCGTATTAGTAGGTGGGTTTGCGTTTGGCGATCAGATCAAAGCCAGTGCTCAACGAGCAGTGCAGCAATTGCAGACGATGGGTATTAAAACCGCACTCATCACGGGCGATAATGTCGCTAGTGCTACTGTCGTGGCGCATGAACTCGGTATTGACTGCATGATGGCAGACGTTTTACCCGCGGATAAAGCCTCTATCGTCAATGCCTTCAAAGCTGAAGGCTATGTTGTCGCGATGGTCGGCGATGGCATTAATGACGCGCCTGCACTAGCGACGGCCGATGTCGGTATTGCCATGAGTACGGGGACGGATGTCGCCATGCACACCGCAGGGATTACACTAATGCAGGGTGATCCTGCACGAGTAGCGGATGCCTTAGATATTTCACGTCGCACCTATAACAAAATTAGACAAAACCTGTTTTGGGCGTTTATCTATAATTTGATTGGTATTCCATTGGCCGCTATGGGCTTGTTGAACCCGATCATCGCGGGAGCAGCGATGGCGTTCAGTAGTGTCAGCGTTGTCTCTAATGCCTTGTTACTGCGTCGTTGGCGGCCTATCAGTCACGGTATCAATCAACATAGCTCGGCCAAGAATGGGATTAATAATTAAGGGGTACGATGATGAATATTGGTGATGCTGCGAAACAGACCCAAATATCGGCGAAGATGATTCGCTATTATGAAAGCATTGGCTTATTGCCAGAAAGCAAGCGTAGCGATGCAGGCTATCGTATCTACCGCGACAAAGACCTGCATGTGTTACGTTTTATCAAACGCGCCCGTAATCTTGGCTTTTCTATGGAGCAGCTCAAAGAGCTGTTGTCGTTATGGCAAGATAAGGGTCGCGCTAGTGCCGATGTCAAAGCCATTGCTGAACAGCATGTCGTTGATTTGCAACAGCGCATCACGGAGTTAACGGAAATGCGCGATACCTTGAATCATTTAGCCATGTGCTGTCACGGCGACCAACGACCTGACTGTCCGATTTTGAGTGGGTTGGAAGGAGTTATCACCGAGGGGTGCTGTCACTGACACATCTTCCCTCCATATTAAACAAGGAGGTTAATATGGCGACTGACTAAGGCCTTTTCTTTAACTCTGTAATCACCATTGCGCCTTTTTCCAACTCAACGACAAATTGTACGGCATCGCCAGCCTTGACGGCTTTCACCATCGCAGGATCTTTGACACGGAATACCATCGTCATACCAGGCATGCCCAGATTCTTAATGTCGCCGTGCTTGATGGTGAGCTTGCCTTGGGCAATATCCACTTTACGGATTTCGCCTAGGGTATAACGATCATCAACCGCCGTTGTCGTGTCTGTGGTTTCAGCTTTTACCTCAGTGATGGCGACAGGCATCGCGCTAGACGATTTTTCAGGGTTGGCGGCTACCGTAATTTTACCCTGCATACCTGCGGGTAAATGGCCTGGAATCAGGCACGCAAAGACAAATTCTCCCGACTGAGTAAACTGCCAGATAATGTCCGTGCTTTTACTCGGCGGCACAAGCGCAATATTGGCACTGCTATGCACCATATCTGGCATCGCTTTCATCATCTCGGCATGCTGCATCATCTCATCACGCGTACCCAACACAAATTCGTGGGGAATTTTGCCATTATTAGTGATGCGCAATCGTATCGTTTCGCCTTGTTGTACCGACAAACTATCAGGATTAAAACGCAGCAGGTCGTTCATGCTAATCTCAATCGTCCGACTCACGTCTTTGGGCATACCTTGTTGGCCAACGGCTTGGGTCTGCGCCTTAATCGGGTTATCAACCTTCATGTTGGGATCAAGATGCTCATCACCATGAGCCCATACCAATAGCGGGCTGAACAGCGTAGGGATAACCAGTGCTAAGGCCAACAAATGATGCTTTTTACTCTTCATTTTAATATGCTCCTGACAATGATTTGTCATGATTGGAAATAGTATATAAAGGATGAATCAGGCTTAATGCCCTCCATGCCCCGTCGGTTTGCGTACTTTCAAATCATGATCTGTTGAGGGTGCGGGACTAGCGCGCACGGTTGCTGGCTCCTCCCCTTCGTATAACCATGCGACCGTACCCGCAGGATTGTCATACCAGCCAGGATCGCTGTAATCGCCTTTTTTTTGATTGTCGCGCACTTTCAACACCGTAAACATGCCGCCCATTTCTACGGGTCCGAAGGGCCCCTGCCCACTCATCATCGGCAGTGTGTTGTCAGGCAAAGGCATCTCCATTGCACCCATATCGGCCATGCCCGCACTGCCCATATTCATGTACTCAGGAATGAGTTTACGTACTTTCTCCGTAAGCTCACGTTGCGGCACACCAATCATAGTCGGTAGTTTATGCCCCATCGCGTTCATCGTATGGTGCGATTTATGGCAATGAAACGCCCAATCCCCTGCTGTCGCGGTAAACTCAACTGCGCGCATTTGCCCTACCGCAACATCGGTTGTCACTTCTGGCCAACGTGCCGATTTGGGTATCCAACCCCCATCGGTACAGGTCACTTCAAAATCATGGCCATGTAAATGAATAGGATGATTAGTCATGGTCAAATTGCCGACACGGATACGTACCCTTTCGCCAGTTTTCGCCACTAGTGGATCTAAACCTGGGAACACCCGTGAATTAAATGTCCACAGATTAAACTCTGTCATCTCCGACACCCGTGGCGTATAAGAGCCAGGATCAATATCGTAGGCACTCAGTAAAAACACATAATCACGGTCAACTTTCATAAAGTCGGGGTTTTTAGGATGCACGACAATAAAACCCATCATGCCCATCGCCATTTGCACCATTTCATCGGCATGAGGGTGATACATGAAAGTGCCTGATTTTTTCATCGTGAATTCATAAACATAAGTTTGCCCTGGCTTGATATGAGGCTGACTCAACCCACCTACCCCATCCATTCCAGACGGCAGTAACACACCGTGCCAATGGACTGTCGTGTGTTCTGGCAATTTATTGGTGACGAAAATACGAATACGGTCGCCTTCTACACACTCAATGGTCGGGCCTGGACTTTGACCGTTATAACCCCACATATGCGCGACCATGCCTGGCGCAAATTCACGCACTACGGGTTCAGCAACTAAATGGAATTCTTTCACGCCATTTTTTATTCGCGCAGGCAAAGACCAGCCGTTGAGTGTCACCACGGGGTTGTACGGATGACCACTGCTCGGCATAACAGGCGGTTGTGTGGCCGCCTCCGTTTGTATTACCGCTTCGGGAATACCCGCTTGCACCTTGGATACCAAACTAGCACCTAACGCCGTAAGTCCCGTTTTGTACAAAAAATCGCGCCGACTGTTCATGTTCATATCTCATTAATACGGAGTTACCGATAAGTTCAAATTAAGTGCGATTAGCCCGCGTCTATTGATCCTTGCAAGCTGCTCGTCAGTTCGGCCTCAGCAAGCCAAAAATCCTGCAATGCCGCAAGATAGGCATTCATGCTGTCTACTTGCGCCTGTGATTGTGCGAGTAATTCAAAGGTGCTAATCAGCATGCCGTTATAACGAAGCAGAACTTCATCGGCGATTTGTTGTTGCAACGGCATCACTTCATCACGATAGTGTTTGGCTAATTCGTAGCTGGTACGGTAATGGGCATAGGCAGTGCGGGTTTCACTACGGGCATTAACCGCCGTTTCTGTCACTTGCGCGAGGGAACGCTGATAAATCGCTTCCGCCTGAGCAACGCGAGTACTACCAAAATCAAACAACGGCAGTTCCAAGCTCACTTCAACACCCGCTTGTTTGGGCGCATCTGAATAGGTGTTGTGCTGATAACCAACCTCCAGCACATTAACCAAACGGGTCACTTTACTGAGCTTCAGTGCTTTCGCCGTACTCTCAGCATGACGTTTAGCCAACTGCACATCAATGCGCTGATTCATCGCTAACTGTTCCACTTGGTTTAATACCCGTGGTGTCGCTGGAAGGTCTGGCAAGGTCTCGGGTAATATCAGCGATTGATCGTTGATGAGTCCTAATTGACGCACGAGGCGTTCACGAGCCAGTCCAGCGTCAGCCTGAGCGCGGACACGATTGGCCGTTGCTGAGGCATAAAAAGCCTGTTCCCGCGCTGCATCCAAGCGGCTGATATTGCCCGCCATCGCCAAATTACGTGCCAAATCACGACCTGCCTCCGCCGCCGTTTGTACGTCAGCGGCATAACGCGCCCGCTGCATACTGGCGATGGCCTCAAAATAGGCGACACGGCTATCATGTGCTAGTTTCAGTACCGACTGGACGGCAACCATTTTGGCATTTTGATATTGTTGTTTCGCTATCGGTGTTCGTACGGGTGATAGCAACAAACCAATGACATCAAACACAATGCTGCGATCCACTTCATGCTCAGAGCCTTGTGTCAATCGTGCCAAGCTCACACTGGGATTGCGTGGTCGGGTGCTGGCCACTAACTCCGTTTCAGTAATACGTAAGTCGGCAAATTGCCGCTGGAGACGTGGATTGTTCAATAACGCTAAAGTGACGGCATCTTCCGCAGACAGTGGTTTGGTCAGTAGCGCATCCGATGACTGACGACGACCCTCCGTCGTGGTGGGTGTCGCTTGCTGATTGAGTAGACTTGCCGCCTGTGACCTTACTTCCCCCTCGCCGCCATCAGAAGAGAGTGTGGCACAAGCACCTAAACTGCCTGCCAACAGTACCATCAACAACAATTTATGCGGTGGTTTAAAGGGCTTCTTCATTTATGCTGACCTTCTTTTGGGGCATGACTGGATGGCATAGTCTCAGGTGACATGGTGGGCATTTTCATGTTTTGATGATTCATCCCCTGATGCCCTTCTTGCTCAGGCATATTGTTCATGTCCATGACGGGCTGCGAGGGTTGAGCTTTGGATTGAGGCATATCAGGCATCGCCATACCCGAATGTCCTGCATGACCAGATGACTCGGCAATTACTTGGCGATGTGTCTCCTGCCAATCACGCACTACAGGCTCCTGCCAGCCTTGATATTCTTGTAATGGGCTGACATAGGTATCCTGCTCACCCACTTCTTCCGCCAAAGCCAGTACAGGCTGTTGACATAACACACAGGCTAACAAGAACCATTTCATAACCACCCCGTCATCAATAAATTCACCCAAAATACCCCACTCAGATCACAAGGTCTGTCCGAAAGGACCCATAGTTATCATGGACTGGTGCTACCAACACAAAGCTGACACAAAAATTACATTTTTGTTATCTTGTCATTAGTGAGCACGAAAGCGTTTATTGTGGAGGCTTTACAATCACTAACGTGATGACTTGGATAGAGAACTATGAAAATTCTGCTCGTCGAGGACGAGGTAAAAACAGGCGATTACCTGAAACAAGGTTTAACCGAAGCGGGCTATATCACCGACTGGGTGAAAGACGGCCTGAGTGGTCAACATCAAGCAGTGACCGATGACTATGATCTGGTGATTCTGGATGTCATGCTGCCTGAACTGAATGGTTGGCAAGTATTAGCGGCGATTCGGCGTGCAGGTAAAACCATGCCCGTCTTGTTTTTAACAGCACGAGATCAAGTAGATGACCGAGTAAAAGGGTTAGAGCTGGGTGCGGACGACTATTTAGTCAAACCGTTTGCCTTTGCCGAATTGTTGGCACGGGTAAAAACCTTGCTCCGCCGTGGCCGTATTCAGGAAGACAACCTACTGCATGTGGCTGATTTGGAGCTGGATATTCGCCGTCGCCGTGCCCTGCGAGCAGGCCGACGTATTGATCTGACCGCCAAAGAATTTGCGCTTTTGGAGTTACTCATGCGTCGTCAAGGTGAAATCCTCCCCCATTCGTTGATTGCCTCTCAGGTTTGGGATATGAACTTTAATAGCGATACCAATGTTGTTGAGGTGGCCATTAAACGACTACGCACCAAGGTTGATACTCCTGCGGACAGCAAACTGATACGCACCGTGCGTGGTATGGGCTATGTGCTGGAGGAAGCGTCTGATGATTTTTCGGCTACCTAATACTATTGCCGTTCGCACCAGTCTGTTGTTCACCATGTTAGCTGCGGGCGTGTTAATCGTGATGGGACTGATGATTAGATCGTCGGTTAGTCATCACTTCAATGAACTGGACTCGGCTTTGCTCGAAGGAAAACTAGAGCTAATTCACCATATCCTGCTCGACAATACTGCACCTGATGACGCGGCGCGTATTCAACAATTGTCTAATTCACTGGTTGGTCATCATGATTTAGTCGTGCGCGTAGATCGTCCCGCAGGGCATACGTTTTTTGCTGAAGGTCATACCACCATTCCAGACCAAGCCTTATTAAAACCACAATTTATGCGCAGCAAACTGGCGTTCAAACTAAGCGCGTGGGTTGCTGATGGTATCGCTTATCAAGGCTTTGCCGCGCAACTGCCCACAGGACGCAACAATGATGTATTTATTGTTGCCATTGGTACAGAAACCACCCATCACCAAATGTTCCTGCACGACTTTGAACGTCAACTGGTGCTGGTGGGCGGCAGTGGTCTGCTACTGATTGCCTTGTTAAGCTGGTTAGCAGCACGACGGGGATTACGCCCAGTACAAACAATGGCGGTTGTTGCTGAAGGTATCTCCGCTCAACAGCTACAACAACGCCTCGCCTCAGAAAGTGTCCCGCTCGAACTACAGCCATTGGCACGCGCATTTAACGCCATGCTGGATCGCCTCGGTGACTCCCTACAACGTCTGTCTGAGTTCTCGTCTGACCTTGCCCATGAACTACGGACTCCGATCAATAATCTGATGACCCAGACGCAGGTCTCCTTGGCTAAGCCGCGTACAGCACAGGACTATCAAGAGATTCTTTATTCTAGCCTTGAGGAGTATGAGCGATTAGCACGGATGATTTCAGACATGCTGTTTCTAGCGAAAGCAGACAATGGATTAGTTGTTCCACACCATCAAACTGTAGAACTGGCCGCTGAAATAGATGCGCTACTCGAGTTTTATGATGCGCTGGCCGCCGAAAAATCTATCCATCTACAGCGTGAAGGTCAGGGTGTCGTTTTGGGCGACTCGCTGATGATTCGCCGTGCTTTCAGCAACTTGTTGTCGAACGCCATTCGCCATTCGCACGTCGGCGGCACTATCACTATTTCAATAACACAGGAGGCTAATACCAGAACCGTACAAATCGAAAACACAGGAGCTGACATTCCAGCAGAGCAAATTTCACGAATTTTTGACCGCTTCTATCGCGGGGATGCCTCACGACAAAGAACGGATGAAGGTGCGGGCTTGGGATTGGCGATTACCAAGTCCATTGTTCAAGCTCATCATGGTGATGTTTCAGTGATTTCTGGTCAGGGTAAAACACGATTTTCAGTGAAATTGCCTATCGTTATGGTAAATTAGTTAATCTAGATTAGGTGTATTAGGTGAAAAGAAACGAAAATGAGCTGATCGGCCAATTAGAGTCACCCAACTTGGCTATCGTCCAACACCATAGCCAACAATCAAAAATACGATATAAGTTGGCTGGCAATCTTTTGGCTACTTATATCGGCTATGTCACATTCACGAGACGACTGCACGAAATATCAGTAATTGAATGCACTAGGTCAACATCAAAAAGTACGCTCACTGTTTTATTAAGATGGCTTCAATGCACACTCTCTAATCCGCATAATAGTCTGACGACTGGTTTTAAATTCCCTAGCCAACTCAGCAACACTCTTGCCAGAACCAAGAGCTGCTAGAACCTTTACACGTTCCTCGTTATTTAAAGAGGAAGGACGACCAAAACGCTTTCCTGCTGCTCTTGCGCGATTAATGCCCGACTGAGTACGTTCAATCAATAAATCTCGTTCAAACTCAGCCACAGCCGCAATGACCTGCATGGTCATTTTGCCCGAAGAACTGGTTAAGTCCACACCGCCTAAAGCCAAACAATGAACTCGAACACCAAGGTCTGCCAGATGTTCTACGGTTGCTCGGACATCCATCGCATTTCGGCCTAAACGATCCAACTTGGTGACCACTAAAATATCGCCCTGCTCTAATCGGTCAAGTAACTTACTAAAAGCAGGCCGTTCTTTAGCGGCGACAGAGCCACTGATACTTTCTTCGATCAATCGACGGGGTTGAATGGCAAATCCAGCCGTTTTAATTTCGAGACTTTGGTTTTGGGTGGTTTGGTCAGCCGTAGAGACACGACAGTAAGCAAAAACGCGCGACATGGGCTTTAATCCGTCCGAAAATACTGTACGGATTATAAATCATGTCCGTAATATGTTTAACCTATTTTTCGGACACATCCGTAACAGGATGTCCGAATATGAGCGGTTTTGACCATCCCATCACACAACAATTTACATTAATGAGCTTTTGCCCTGTTATGTTGGTGCCATCCTCATATCCACGCTGGTAGGTGTAACTACGTCCTTATTTATAAGTGCCTTTTAATCCATCAAAATAACCTTTCTCTTGTCCCTTTCGCCATGCCTGCGAGTACGCTTCTTTTTCTGCCAATTCTTTCGCATATTTATTTTCAAACTCATCAGTATCAATTTCAACAGATACGTCTGGATAACAAACAGTTATGCTTTCAGTTGGACTCGAACCCTTCTTAGAATTGCCAAAAGAAACCTTGTCATCTCTTATACGGTAATCATTGCAATTTAGTTGACGAGCAATGGAATTCATGACTTTCATTTCTATGTGTACATTTGCATCATTAGCAAAAATATAAGAAGAAATTGAAACCTTATCTGATCTTGCAAAATATCTAATACGCATAATGTTTACCTTAATTGATAAGAAACCTCATAGTGACGCATCACCCAACAATCCGATTTGGTATCCTACATCATAAGCCGCAATTAAATTTGCTTTGAGGTTACCTTCTTGTTTTGATGGGGGATACTCCTCAAATTTGAGTGATGTATAAGTATTGTTATATTTTTTTTTTGCCTGACCATCACCAAGGCCGTGAACGTAGGCATTGCCAATGCTTTTTAAATTCGCTAGTTCTAATATTTCCATGCTCACAAATTCCCTTTTTGACTCAAAAAAATAGGCCGCATTAACACGGCCTATTCATCATACAGCGATAGATCCTAACCTTTTTTTGCGATAGGGCTAGTTATAACAACATCTGTTACGCCTTTGGTTTCAATTAGCTTCATTGAGCTAAACGATGCAACACGAGCAAGAACATCTCTCACTATATCTTCCATTGGTGTACCTTTAATATTTGACATTCCGCCAACTAAACCGAAGCCTCCCCCAAACCCAGCACCACCTAAACTATAGCTAGATGTTTCGTTATTGCCTTGAAAGGTTTTTGAGTCAACTACTTTGGCTTTGTTAACATCAATAATTTTGATGTCCATGCCTAGGTCAGCCGTTTTCTTTGTTGTAGAAAATGCGCCAACGATAGGGATATAACCACCACCAACAGCTTTTTTTTGTGTACTCATGCCAATAGATGTGATTGCACCTGAGATCATAAAATCAGCTTGTTGAACTTCAACAGTTTTACCAACTAATGCCAGCTCTTTCGCAAGCTCGTCCATTGCTTCACGCTCTTGAATATCGAAACAACCCGTTTCTTTCAGAGCCGTTGTTAGCATTGCTTTTAAGCCATCACCGATCGCTGGGAAGGTACTTTCTGATTGCCCAGAAGCCATTTGAGCCATTGCCATCAAAGCATTACTTCGACCTGCATCTGCCGCACCTTGCTGGCAAGCTGCCGACTTGCAAGAAATATTGCCCACCATGACACTAGCAATCGGTTTTGAACATTTCGGTAGGTTGTACTCCTTTTCATTTACTGTTGTTTCAGCAATTGCACTTGTCGAAACAACAGCAATGATAAGAGCTATTTTGTATTTCATTACGTCCTTCTTCCTTCTGGTGTGTTTAAAATAAAAACAGTAAATACCGAATTATTTTTTTATTTTACTTTCTCTGTACTCATTAAAAAGCCTTACTCTTTCAGCAACCCAATACTTTTCTATTTTCTCCACTAAAGCCATTTCTTGAGCAATGCTAAGATTTAATAACTTTGATGACAATTCATCTTTATTAAATTCACACTTTGTATATATTTTTATTTTAGATACTAGAGTTTTAGCTCGTAAATCCTCCCAAGGTGATCTCTCTCTTGTTGCTGATATTTTACTAACATCAAATAAAATATTCATTTCAAGTGGCGAAAACAAAGTATCAATATTTTGGGATTTTATTAAAACCCCATATCTTTCAATTATTGCATTAAGACGACCACTGCTAAAATCCCCGATAATCTCCGAAGATAAAACTGATAAAAAGACAGACTTTCTATTATCGGACATAAGGTTAATACTCTATGTATATGGATTTGAAAGAAATATACATCCTTTATTATATATAATAAGGATAGACTTATCAAAAATTATTTAATATGAATAATTTTTCAATGATCATTTTTGATCTATAATTAAGATGCTTATCCGCTTCTAAATTTTTTACTACTCCATCTGTTGCCTCCCCAAACCTTCTACAATGCGTTTTAACGATGCTAAAAAAATAGCAGTACCTAACATCAAAAAAAAAAATTAAACGTCATAGGCGTGGGTTAAATCGCGTTTACGCACTTTTCCACAGTGATCTAAAGGTTGTAAAGCTGGATTTTATGGATATTTGAATGGTTTTCTGTGGTTTTTTAGTTTGATGCTCTGAACTCAAGATGCGAAACAATGGTTCTTCGATGCCCTAACAGAGAATCGCCTCTTATCAACCGCTTTTGTTTTTTTTTTACAGATTGCTTCTTACTTCTTTGTGAAGTTTTTTTGCTGTTTCTTGTTTGTTCTTAGGGTTGGCTTTGTAATTTTTTGCCTATATTGACAAAACCACTTGTTCTTTTTTTCCTACCGTTCATCGCTTTGAAAAAAAATTACATGATGTTTTTTTATTCAAGTCTCACAAAAGTTGTATGCTGAACTTTTAAGACTATAATCTGTTGTCCACATTGCTCATGACTTTTTTGGTTCTTCAAAAAAAATGTAGACAAGCGTTAAAATACAGTTAAAACAAGGTTAAAAGCAGTTAAAGAAAAAGCATAGTAGAAGAAAACCTCAAAAATGTCCGCGAAACGACGAGGAAATGTCCGCGAAACGACGAGAAAATGTCCGCGAAACGACGAGAAAGTGTCCGCGAAACGACGAGAAAGTGTCCGCGAAACGACGAGGTTCAATAGGTCTTTTAAGCCTAAACATACACGCGATATACCATTAAAATAAGGTTGTTTTTTAGACAGAAATGTCCGCGAAACGACGATAGCAATAGAATATATATTTGCCTAGAGTATTTATACTAAATAAGTAGTAAATATATTGTTTCTGGCCAAAAATTAGGTTGTTTTTTGGCCAGAAATGTCCGCGAAACGACGAGGAAATGTCCGCGAAACGACGAGGGTTCAACAGGTCTTTCAAGCCTAAATGCACACGAGATAGCTATTCGATGTGTGTTTTTTAGTCAAAAATGTCCGCGAAACGACGAGGATTTAACAGGTCTTTCAAGCCTAAATGTACACGCGATAGCCACTCGATGAGTGTTTTTTAGTCGAAAATGTCCGCGAAACGACGAGGATTTAACTCTAGGCAGTATTTATTTAATTACTCTTTAACAGAAAATGTTACTATGTCTTCATCTAATGAAAACTGATAATCAGGTAGATTATTGGATATACATATATTTTTCATATCCAATCTAAATCTTCGCAACTCTCGAACACTTCCACATTTATCGCGTAAGTTTTCAAGTGTTATTCTCCACGATTTTTGCCTTCCAACATGCTTACGAGCGATTTCATATAAACGCCGCTCTAATGGTTTTCGTAATTCAAAATATTTAGGTGTAATTGTTAATACTTCTTGATCCACAATTGCATTATATAGCCATTCTGATAAAGTGATTTCAATTGCAACCATTTGATCACTTTTTTCTGATTTTTCTACAATTTGCCAATCATCAATAATCCCAAATCCTTTTGCTATGCGACTTTTCCCCGTTTTTATATTGGTTGTTATTTGAGTGCCTTGTAGTCTTTTTAATGACATTTTAAATCTTTCGTAATTATCCCCAGAAGTATTTCGCATAGTTGTGTTTAAATAGTCATAGGCTTTAAAACGTATTTTTCTAGATGGTGTCTCACCTCTATTTATAGCCGCAGTAAGTTGACTAGCAGCAAATATTAAAACATCTTTGTCAAATACAGTCGCTCGTCCATAAAAACTTGGCGCAACCTCAACTGTTTTTTTTCCATCGCCACTTGTCCAAACCCAAAGCTTTTGGTCTTCTTGAGTGGATAAACTAAAAATTGGAGCTTCCATCGTTGCTGAATCATCTTTAAAGGAGTAGTTCTGTAAGTCACAAACAAAATAATCGCCAGCCGCTTTACTCTTTACAGGCTCTAATTCTTTATCTGCCTTTATTGATGTAGTTGTGACAGGCTCAGAAGGTTGTTCTTTATTGCCCTTACCGTAACCTTCCATTTTTTTTATCAGTTTTTGCAAATTATCCATTATACACTCCTTATAAGCTATTGTTTATTTTAGCTATTTTCCACTGTTGGTTCAAACGGTATATATACTAACCCATCAGGATGCTGCTGAGTCATCAGCAAAAAATAATTAAAAAGTCCGCGATGGATCTGGTTGCGACCAATATCCCAACTTTTAACCGATTCCAGAGAGCTAAACAACATCTTTGCAACCTCTGGTTGAGTCATTTTTTTTGCTTTTCTTGCTGCTTTCCACTCTTCAACACTTACTTTTTCTATAGCCATTTTGACACCTTTCAAACGTAGTTAGGCGCAGCATAAACTGCGCCTTTTTAAACCCTTAGTAACGATTTACTTTGCCGATCATTAGTTTCTTTTCAGTTACGCAGACAAGAAGATAATAATCTCGTCCTTCGGGGCTTTGGTATCTACCCCAATGAGTTGGGCAATCACTATTTTTATTAAAAATTGGCTGACAAAAACGAAAGTCAGGATCTATAACCGTCAACTCTTCCAAGTGAAAAAGAATGTCGTCATAACGAAAAAATTTGAAACTTTCAGCTTCCTGCCCTTCGTCCTCTAAAAACTCTTCCTGTGTATCTTTCGCCAAATCACTAAACTTAATAAATTTAGTAGTTGCAATCTTTTTAACCGTAAAATCGAACGCCTTCACTTTCATTTTTAGACCCCTGTACCTCGTTCGGTACGTTTGGTAAATGGGGGAAACGACCGCTCCCCCTGTGCCTGTATTGTAGCGTATTAAATACGCTTTTTGAAGCTTTATTTTATTAAACCCGTCACGCGACACATAGGCTGTCATTTGCGACACATAGAATGTCAATGCGCGACACATTGTTTGTCATGCTAACCAAAAAAGGCTGCGTAAGCAGCCTTGACAATTCTATTAATCAATTGAACTGT
>Ga0209599_10000388_pt1 | contig 29289 bp, 22 predicted proteins | sample Shrwel_input2_FT_FD_187534 | JGI IMG/M metagenome (GOLD analysis project Ga0209599, IMG submission 187534) | Subsurface microbial communities from deep shales in Ohio, USA - Utica-3 well 1 S input2 FT (SPAdes) (version 2) ...
GATCTTCAATTCTCTGGAAAGGACGGGTGGGTAAAAGTATCTCTTGGCATAGGTTCGATTGATATATCGGATCCAAGGTTGTATCAAATGGCCCTTGATTGATGACGTTGTCGATGTTGACAAGATAAATGCGCCCAGTATCAGTGCGTTCTTTAAGAATTCCATTTTTGAATATCTCATCCGCTGATACAACTTTCTTTTTCTTTGTCTTATCTTGCTCATATTGTAGATACAACTTTTCAAATTCTGCACTATTGCGGTAGTAGGCCTCGTACAAGTCTGGAACTTCTGCTGGGTCAAACAAACTCATTGTTTCGCCACGTTTGTAACGATTCCAGAACATGGCGTTAACTACTACGCTATAGTCCATCTGACGTACACGAGTTTCGTCTGTTCCTTGATTGTTCTTTAATACAATAAGGTCTTCGAACTGTGCATGCCAGACAGGGAACGTGACTGTACAGCTGGCGTTGCGTATGCCGCCTTGACTGCATGATCTTAAATCGGCAAACCATTTCTTCAAGAATGGTACTAGACCCGTGTGTTTGATTTCACCATTGCGAATTGGGGCGCCTAAGGGGCGAATTCTACCTATTTCGAGACCAATTCCGGCTCGTTTTGAGGCATATTTGGCCATCATTTCGCCTGCGGCGAATATCGAATCAAGGGTATCGTCACTGCTAATAAGCACACAACTACTGAACTGTTTAGTTGTAGTACCGAGGCCAGCGAGCACAGGAGTAGCGAGAGTAAAATGACCATCGGACGCACATTCATAATATTCCTTAACTAATTTTAATCTAGTTTCTTTGGGTTCGTTGTGGAAAGCAGTTGCGGCAGCAATAGCATAACGCACCTGTGGTGTTTCATAGATCTGGCCTGTAGCACGATTTTGTACAAGATACTTTTCTGCTAGCTGGGCAATGGCAGCAAATGTATAACCTTCGTCCTTGTCGTGGTCTAGGAATAGGTCAATGATCTTCCACTCATCTTCAGTGTACCAATCTAATAGTTCACTGGTATACATTCCTGCGGTTACATTCTTTTTTACGATTTCATATAGTGGTGGAGGATCATAGGTACCATATACTTCTTTGCGTAACATACTAACACGCTGACGACCTGCTACGTATTGATAGTTAACATTGTTAATTTCTGGATTTTCAGTTTCGTCGATTAGGTTAACCATAGCTTTTAGCAGTAGCTCGTCTATGGTCTGTGTAGTCATGCCGTCGTGAAGTTCTATTTGAGCCTTGATCTCAATCATCGACGGACTAACTCCATCAATGCCTCTGCAGCCGTAGGCTACCTGTCTCTGTATTTTTGCGATATCTAACGGGACACGTTCCCCGTTACGCTTGACCACTGTGATCATTAAGTAACCTCTTTTTGTTGTTCTAGGTTGATATTTACCTTGGGGCGCTAACTTCTATTAGATTTTCTAGTCTAAATGAGTCAGGTACTTCAGGCGTAGGAATTGGCCCATTATCACTGTAGTTTATAACCCAATTGTCATCAATATATAATAGATTATACTGCCTTGTGCGAGCAGAGTCAACTAATGTTCTTAGTTCAATCTTACTACTTTGATATTTTTTTGTCAGTTTTAAAGTCCAACCGATCATTAGTGCTTTGGTAAAATCATCATATTTGTTTTCTTCAATGATTTCCCACGGACTAGGCCAGCTTTGTTGGTAATACGGATCTACACTTCTGTTATGGGGCGTGAAAGGAGCTCGATGCCAAAAATCCCATACCTCTTGTAAAGGGTCATTAGCCTCGTCTAGCTTTCTTCTATGATTTGCCCACTCTGTTAATCTACTATCTACAGGTTGGTTAAACATTAATTTCCTTACAGCATTAATTTTGTTTGAAGTTCTACTTGCACTGCTGATGTCAATGTGGGATTAACACCAATCAGTTCGTAATATTTATATGTAGGGTCTAAGGCTATTCCCCAATATAATCCACCGTCGGTTACAGATACATTATATTCATCAAACAATTGCACGTCTGATGGTGTAGATCCGGGCCTAATATAAACCTGTAATGTTCCCATCTTGTTAACAGTTGCATCGTATGAAGTGCAATTGTATTTTAAAGATAGATACTGTGCGTTGCCTGTTATAGGTAAGCGCATGATAGTTGTCGAAGTAAATGCAGCCAAAGTTGCTGTAGATACTGAATTAAGATCGATAGTTGCTCTTCCCTCTATCAACGGATAATATGTATAAGTTGAACCAAGATTCTGATTATGGAAGTATTCTCTACCAAAATAATCATTGACACTGGCGTTGCCTGGAGTGGCAAATTTTATAACAGATGTTCCGTTACTAGCACTGCCTTCTGACACGCCTCGATCACCTACTCTAATAAATGAATTATTTTCGCTGACATGGAATGTAGGCACTCCGCTTCTATTCGCTCCGACAAAAATTCCTTGGTTGTAAATGTTTTGGAATTTATTGTTTACAATTCGAGCGTAAGTAGGACCAGTTGTTGCTACTACATCTGTAGTGGTACTAAATGCAATACCATAGGTTGAATATTTAAAACTATTATTTTGAATTACAATATGATTTGTATCATAGTTTGATCTTACATCATAATATAGGCCTTCAAATTGACAATGGTCAATTAAAATATTTTCAGATGTACATGCGTTATATCCTCTAATATCTATTCCTGTATAGCCTGGTCCAACAGCTGGATTAAGCAAGGATGTATATGTACCTTGGAATTTTACTTCACGGATAACTGCATTGTCTACACAGTCTAAACTGATAAGAGCAAGACTTGGATTAACTAAACTGGATGTAGTATATCGAAGAGTCATTCCTTCGATGTGAATATTCTTAGGTTGCCCTGGACCAGTTATTGATAGCGTAGTACTATTTGTGTTAGCAGCATCAAACTCACCTTGGTCGTAGTTATTTTCAGAATGCTCACTTCTTCTTCCTTTCCAATCAACTGTTTGAAAAATACCAGTACCGGCAGTTACATCTTCAATAATTGTCTTATCTATACCTTCACCGATAATAACAGTGTCTCTAGGAATTTTTAATGTTTGGCCAATTCTATAAACACCGGCAGGGAAGAACAACTTTTTATTATATCTTAATGAACGCTCAGTATCATATTGAGTAGCAGTATTGTAAACATCCATGTCTAAAAATAAATGATCAATGGCTGTTTGTAGGGCGATACTGCAATCAATGGCTTCTGTTGCAGTAGAAGTAACTACTCCAAAATCTGCAACACTGACAAAATCATCTAATTTATTCTGAACACTTCTTATTACCCTATCGTTGCCTGTAGGAGCTAAACCGTTAACGTATGTTGAAGAAGTAATTGTTTCTGCATGATCAACGTTCCAAACATAGTTTGTCGTGGTGTTGAGCATTCCGTTAGAAACAAAGCTAGTAAACAGACGTATATCATTTTCTGTTAAGACTCGTATATTAGTATCACGAGCTCCACCGTCTTCTCTCTTTAAACCAATATATAAATTTTCAGTATCTTCCGCCCAAGCAAATTCACCACCTGCAAGCTGTGGAATTCCTGTTTGATTTTCACGTCCTCGGCGGACTTGTATTTTTGCTATCTCAATAACGGCCATGGAAATATCCCCTGTATGGGATATTTATGCGTTGAGATGCTTACTTTGCCAGGGCATAGTATTCTTCTACTTTAGTAAGCCACATATCCTGATATTTGTTAAAATCTTCGGGTTTCAAATCAAACTGCTGATATACTTCACCGCCTACTTTAATGTTATCGTCACCGCGACTACACATAAAAATAACACCACGGCGCATATCAGTGCCGTAGACTTCATTATGTGCTAAGATATAAGCCATTAGCTGTAAGTAGTAATCTTCTACCCACTCTGCTTTTTTAGGCTTGTTAGTCTGCTTATGATCGCAGACAGCTGGAACACCTTCGTAGACACCTACTAGGTCAGTGGTTCCACTATATAGACCTGGGAAGTATAGACTCTGCTCCATAGCCCACACTTCATCCATTTTACTTAGGCCATTAATGATAATCTGTTCAGCCATAGCATTAGCTTTAATATGTACAGGATTATTGCCAGGCTGTCTAGCTTCACCGATCAAGAACCGTTCTAAGTTGGCATGCATGGCTGTACCAACGCCCGCTGCCTCCGTGGTAATCTGCTGTGCCTTTTCAACTCCAATACGTTTCTTCCACTCATTTAAATGAGTCATATCTTTGGTAGCTGAAAGGATAGTTGTTACTGAAGGAAGACTTTCTCCGTCCGGAGTTCTGTAAACACGTTTACGTGTAACAGGATCGTTTACTTGTACGCAGTTTTTATATTGGAATCGTTCGACGAACGGAGGAGGTGTTAAGATTGTCATAAACTTAATTATAACAACCTTTTACACTAATGTCAAATATTTGGCTTTAATTGTTTGGCATTGCTGGATGCCATTGCAGATACAGCAGGGCTAGCGCCTACCTCTGCAGGTTTTTCTTGATTTGGATTTTTTGTTTTGGTTTTTAGTATAACGGCGCCGTCGTCCGTAATGCTATCAATAACATCACCAGCTGGGTCAACAGCGTTCTTTAATGCAATTAAACCATCTGGGGTGCTAATACCTAGTCCAAAGGGTCTAAGTAATTTCATTACAACAGCAAAAGGCAAAGTAGAACTTTGCCCTTCTCTATTTGCCTGTCCTTGGAGAACTGCTAGAACATCTCTAGCACTTCCCAAGTCTACTTCTAGTAATCTCATTTAGCTAATTTGCTTAGAATAGAATGGCTTTCAGCTAGCTTGCGAGCAAACTTGCTTTCGCGCATTTCACGGCCTGGTGTACCTACACCAGCGGCTGCATCACTGGCACCAAACTCGTCAGCTGGAGGATTCATCTCATCAGGAGCTGCCATGTCCATGCCTGGCTCTGGAGGCATTGCATCCATACCTGGCTCCATGCCCATTGCGGCATCTGGAGTAGCTTCGCCTGCTAGTACTGCAACAGCGTTAGATACTGCTTCACGTTGTTGTGTCAATACTTCTAAGGTAGCACTTAGAGCTGGACCAACTGCTTGTTTGAAAGCTTCTGCTTCTGCTGCTCCGAAGTCCGCTTTAATAGCATCTGCAAGTTCAATCATTGTCTTAGTCTGATACTGACCGACACGTTGCATCCATGATGTGTAATCATTGACCATGTCGCCAGCAGCGGTAATAGCCTTGGCCTTACCTTCTTCATCTTCGTTTAATAGGAAGCCAAGACTTTCGTTGACAAACTTAACATTGTGTTTGAAACGTGCATTAGCTTCAGCTAGTTTAGAAACAGACTCTTTGGTCTTCTTAGCTTTCTTGTCGCTGTCAGGAGTCTTAGGAGCATCTTGACCGCCATAGTTCTTACCTGCTGTGTGCTTCAAGCCTGTGGCAGTCTTAGTGATCTCACCACCTGTGCTAGACTTTTGCTTGTCACCGGTTTTCATACCAGCTGTGCCTTTTTCATCGTGCGCTTTCTTAGCGGCAGCAACAGTTGGGAAGCCTTCTTTGACTTTCTTTTCTTTGGCGGCTTTCTTCATTGGCTCTTTCTTGTCGCCATCTTTGTCCATGTCTAGGAAATCTGGCTTTGCACTTTCTTCAAATGGCTTGCCTGCTTTGGCTGCGGCTTTAGCACGGCTACCCCAGACTTCGTCTTTTGGAGCTTCGACTTTGCCGTCGCCGTCATAGTCTTTACCAGCAGTTCCCTTAGCGTGGATTTTATACTTAGGTGCTTTAACACCTTTCTTAGCTTCGCTAAGTTCTATCATTTTGTCTTTTAATTGTTTTAAGTTTTCGCCTAGCATTTCTTTGATCCTTGTGTTTAGCAAGGCTAGCATGGCCTTGTCTTTTTGGTATGTTTCGTTGGTTAGCAAATCGTTAATACCTGCCTTGCCTTCTTGTTGGAAAACTTTGGTACGCAGTTTATTTCGCATATCTTCTAGTTGTTCTCTAGAATACTTAGTTAAGTTGACGTTAACGCCAAACATTTTGTTCATATTCTCTTTTAGTTGAGAACTTGTAGGTTTGTTTCTAAAATCGCTGGTCTTCATAGTGGTTCCAAAAAGAATGATTAAACTTATTTAGCTGAAACGCATCAGTTTGTCAAAGCCATTGAATATGGTTTTCCTGTACTGATCTTTTCTGTGTTTAGCTATGTTAAATTTAGTAAACATAACATCTGCTCTGTCTACATTATTAGACTTTAAATTGCGCTCTGCAAGTGTTAAATGTAGTTCTTCTTCAAACAGCGCATGACCGTATCTACGATCAGCATCTAGTAGTTCGTCATCCATGTATTTGCCCAGAGCTAGTCTGTTGGCCAGTATTGCGGCGGTCTGTGGTAGATTGATAAGATCAACAACTGCTTCGTTTCTATAGTTTAATATGCTATAGAATCCAGTTTTGTTTCTTTTAATTGTATAGTACCCTACTCTTATAGACCCGTCGGGTGTTTTAGTAGGAATGATAATACCTTGGCGTTTTAACTTCTCTTTAACGTCGATGCCAAGTTGCTTAACTTTCTTGTAGATATCATCAGGAGTTTGTTTCATTTATTTTCTTTATCAGTGTGCGGCTATCATTACTTATTGAGTATATGCCCTTTCTGACAAGGTTCTGAGCTAGCCACTGGTCGTGTTCACTTAGACTATTAATAGAAACTTTGTTGCTATGATTTTCAATGAACTGTTGTTCTTGATTAGTAATAGCGATATGATGACCCGAAAGTAGTTGTGCAATTTTCATATTAAACTCCGGGAACTGGTGCACCACCTGCTGGTGTAGGTGCAGTAGGATTACCTTCAGGTTTTTTGTTCATGATCGTTTTCATCAAGCTGGCCATCTGCGTAGGTAGGCCTGGTTTAGCAATAGTAGCTTTAGCATAAGAACCTAGTACTTTTTCTTGATCAGGAGTTAGTTGTTGTTTTTGTTGTATAGCTGTAAACGCTTTAAGAAAGTCATCTGTGCTGTTTACGTTAATTTGATTTTGTTTTAACAGTTGGTCTAATTGTTTGCTGTTAGGATCTGTTTGCTGTTGACCTTGTGCAGAAGTTGCTGGCTTTTGAGATACACTTTGTACTGGCTGGTTAGTGGGCATTGTAGAGGAGCCTGTGGTTCCTATAGTGCCCTGTTCTGATATGAGGTCTGATATACGCATTATTTTATAATTTTTAATATAGTGTCAGCATGAGCAGTAGCCCAACTTACTACTACAGCACCACCTGCGGCCATGTAGACCCATTTTTGTTTCCACTTTTCTAAATCTGAAATCTTAGTAGCAAGTTCAGCATGTTGTGTACAAGAAGCTGAATACATCTGGTCTAGTTTATCTATTAGACTATCTCTAGTCTGATCTAGACAATCATGCATTTCTTTAACGTCAGTCTTGAGTTCGTCGAGTTTTTCGTTTAAATTCTCAACTTTGGTCTCAACTATACCAATTCGTTCTACTGTAGTGGCCATTTTAGGCTATCTCCTTATTGGGTTTAATACTTACTAACGGGGCCTTAAATAGTGCCTTGGAGTGCCTTAATGATTGTGTTTTTATGTGTTGGATCTTTTAATTCAAAGATCGGCTTGTCTATATTTATAGTTTCTTTTAATTTTTGGATAACGGGTACACTTTGTACATCCTCAATTAAACAGCCAATAACGTTGCCGTCATCGCTGACATATACACCCGAGCGATCTGGAACAAATCTAAATGTCCATACAGCATGTTTACCTTTAAACTCTGAGCCAAATCCTAGACCTTTAACATCCTTGACTTCCATCTGTGGACTTGTATCATAGGTTATAATAGATCTAATTTCAACACATTGTTTAAGCGTGGTAAAATTTCTATGTTGATCGTGTTCGAGCTGACTGCCTTGTTTGGGTCTTGCAACTTTGGTGTCAGTGACGTCGACTAATGTTTGTATTTCAATAACTTGCATAAAGTACCTATATAATTACAGATATTTATGTCAAAAGAAAAGGCGTATTTAAAATACGCCTTTGTCACTTAATTTAAAAAATTAAATGCCTGTTGCGATACCGGCTGTAACTAATGTACTAGCGTTGTTAACGCTTTGTAGGTTACCAGATGCTTGTACTAGGTCTTCTAGGTGTTCAGCAAAAGTCTCGCTGTTTGTGCCATCCCAGTAGTCAGTACCAAAATTGCCACCAAGTGCAACAACACCGATAGAAATTTCTGTGTTGCTGTTCTGTGGGCTACCGATGATTTCGATAGAGCAAACTTGAGCAATAGCGTCTAGAGCTGCTACAACTGGTGAGCGAACACCGGCGGCTGTTGCACCTAACTTAGCGTTGATAGCGCTTGGGAATGTTAGTGTGAAAAACTGTAGTGTTGGGCCGTTCTTGAAGTGTGGTAATGTTACACTCTCGTTCTTTTTAATTAATGTTGCCATTTTAATGGTCTCCTTGATCTTGTTTTAAGTTCCCCTATGGAACTTGTATGTTTTTATTTAGTCTCTTTGGAAAAAAATATCTATAATGGCCATTAATCTTCTTCTTTTACATCGCCTTCTATGATCTTAAGACTGCGAGCAGTTTCTTTAATATCACGGACTTTGCGTATTCCACGAGTAAATTTACTAGGATCACCGCCTTTGATACTGTTGATAAATCGGCGTTCTAGTTCGTAGGCCTGCTCTTCTGGAAAATTCTCTTTAATAATGGCTAGAAGATTAATAGCACTGTTAATAACATGTGTAGCTCTAGACTCTATTACGGCTTCATTGTCTTTTTTGAATGTAATCGAGTTTAGTTCTTCTAGAAGACTTTTAGTGGCTCTTTTCAAGATAGTATCCTTTGTAATATTTAGCGATCTTGTAATCATAGTATAGCATAACTATTGGCAAAATAAAACCTAGGAAAATGTTGCGGCCGCATATACAAATGCTAAATACTCAGTAGAAACCATGAGTCGATACACTTTAACACACAGGAAAACACAATGAAATACATATCAGAAAAAATGCAGGCTATTATGGAACGTCTATCCGAAATGTTCCCAGGTAGCTCATATCAAAGCCGTTTAGACAGTTATCTAAACACCAAAGGCATTACCGATGCCGCACAGTTGGAAACCTATATCCGACAATTCAATTCTCAAAAGGAAAACTATCTATGAAAAACTTTTTAAACACCCTTTATAATTTCTTCCAATCATTGGGAGAAGCCAAGGCAGCTTCAGCAATGGCTCGTGCAGGTATGCACAAAGAAGCCGAAAACTTAATGACCAAATAATCATGGAATTATTTGTTATACAATTAGTTGCTGTGGCGGCACTAGTATTATCTTACATAAGCCAAGAACTACTATGAGTTACTTAGAAGCACTATTAACTTTACTGCGTTGGAAACAGCAAGGATGGGATGTACATCCTATCAATGTTGACCTCGAGTTTCAAGGATGGATTTAACCTTAATGGTTAAATAACTTTGCAAATGTCTTGCTATTTGTCAGCAAGGCATATATACTATATACATACATTAACACACAGGAGAATATTATGTTTACACCAGAATTTTACATCGACTCTTTTCAGAGCACCAAGCGTATGCTAACCAACAAGGTTATCACAGATCCTACGCTAAACAAAGCCGCACACAATTACATTGACGCTCAAACAGCGTTTGCCAAAATGTTGACTGCTAACGCACTTGACATGGCCAAGTATTCTGTGGAATCAGTATCTAAGGTATTGTTTCCACAAGAAGTAGTCAAGGCTAAGACTACTAAAGCTACTAAAGCTGAAGCCGAATAAGACATACACACATACAAGGAGAATAATATGTCATTTGAAACACCAAAATTACCAGAAGTTAAATTTAACAAAAACGGCTACGAAATCCGTACAGATATCTTAGCTATGGCTAAAGACCTAGTTGCACAAGACTTCCAAGTCAAGTTCAACGGTTGGGAAATGACTGCTACTCGCGATGAGAAGACTGGTCAGATCGTCAGCAAAGTTGATATGCCAACATTCCCAGGACTTGAAAAAGTTTTGGAAACTGCTGAAAAGATGTATGCGTTTGTTAACACCGGCGCTAAGAAATAATTTTATAATAATAATATTAGGGCCTAGCCCAAAAATAATATAGTAAGTAAGAAAAAAGGACCTTCGGGTCCTTTTTTTATAATGGTTTACTTTTTAGGTATTCCGGATAGCGTTTGTTGAAGTGACGCATTATAACTCCGGCAATTTCATGTGCTTGATTTTCGTGGGGACTGCCTGTCTCTCCGCTGTCCGGATTAAGCTCACCATTCATATTCTGTTTAAAATGAACTAACTCATGTGCCACTGTTCGTAGTATATCTACTGGATGACGATTAGCCAGTGCAACGGCTAGCATGTTATCGTCTGGAGAATACATACCAAAGCTAGGTTGATCACCGGTGTTTAAGTTTGGAGCAAAACGCATCTTAGGAAGATTGTCTACTTCTAAGATTTCCATGGCCAATGGTAGGAACTTTTTAAACATTTCCACAACATTGGCATTTTCCTGCGGACCTTCAACAATAAACTGGCTTGCTCTCATAGCAGTATTTAGCGTCGAACAAAGTGATAATCTCCATCAGGTCCGTTGTTGCTAAAAATACCCGTACAATCAAAACCCTGCGTGTCCATGTAAGCAATAACTTCGTCCTTCAACGGAGCACCTTTATTATACTCCACAACCTGCAGTTCTAGAATAACGTGCTTTACGTCTTTTAGTGTTTCTACAGCGCCCTTGAGTACATCAAGTTCTGCACCCTGCACATCCATTTTAACAAAGTCAGGCTTAGGGAAACGTTTAAGATTTGATACAGCATCAACTGTAACTGTTTTTAATCTACGTCTATGATTATCATTAAAGTAGTTTACAGTATCTGGATTAACTTCTTCATTTTCTTTGTAGTAACTGTTTCCACCGGGGTGTACGTCATTTTGATAGAAGTCAACTTCTTTGCCAGTTTCGTTACTTAGCACGCCTATATGATATTTCATACCGCGTTCTTTGTATAAAAATTCAGTACTATCCATAGCTTCAAAGGCTACAATTTCTGCATCAGGCCAAATACGTTTAGCTTCGTTGGTCCAATGTAGAACGCAGGCACCTATGTCATAGATGACTTTAGGTTCAAGTCCAGCAGCCTTTAATCCAGCAAGATAGTCAACGTGGCTTCTAGGGATTAGTCGTTGACTACCTAGTTCTCGTAATCTTGTTTGAATATCAACGACTGGCGGAGTAGGCGGTGCTACTACAGTGGGTGCATTGACTGCGGGTATATTATTATCAACATTAAAAGTAAAGCTGCCAGTGTGCTGACATTGTATAGTAGTGTCAGCCCAAATTTTAAAACCTTTGTCTAAGGCTTTGCGGCAAAAGTCAACATCCTCAGAAACAGTATCTTTGTGATTAATAGCACTATAATACTTAAACTGAGGATATCCTATGGCCTTGAATACTTCTGCTTTAACTAGAACACAGCCAAATCCGCATCCTGCAATTTCAACCAGTCCCCTGTCTTTGATTTTACCATATGGTATGTTAGTAACACCGCCACGACCATTATGTTCATATAGTTCAAGGATATGTAGTCCAGGCTTGCGTTGAATGTACAAGCCACTTACTACATCTTTATCGTGTGCTAGTAGTTTCTTTAGCGTATCTCTAGGGAAAGCAATATCGCTGTCTACACTGAATAAGTAGTCAAATCCATTAACTACCCAATCTGCAATCAGGTTACGGACTTGGTCTATGTTGTAGCCATAGAAGAATTGAAACGTAGTTTCGTAACCTTCAGGTACTTCTAAATCATAGATAGCCTTGAACGTATCAGGCTCTATGTTACGGGCTGTAGGAATTCCTATCAGTATCTTTTTTTTTGAAACATTCATTTTCTTTACAATTATTTGTGCGTTTTGATTCTGCTCAACAGCGTTGACTTTATAATCATTGAGCGGATTGATATCATTATAGTTGTATACGACATCTTGTAGACATTTAACTTTGTCAGGATCTGCGGCTTCTATCAGAGCATAGAATACTGATCCGTCTCCTCCGGCCTTAAACCACTCACCTCTTTCATTTTGAAACAAGCTGTCTGCAATATCATTAAGTAAGTATTTTTTAAATGTACGCAGATGTGTGTATGGCAAGATCCAGTTGAAGTGATGATTTCTGTAGTCACGGTTTTGTTTAACATGCTCGGGATAGGGTTGACTGATCAGCGGAATGTTGTCAACCATGCTCCAGCATGAACCGTAGGTAAATTCTGTGGTACCATCATATAAGGCATTATATTGACTAAAGATAGTATTGTCGTTGACAAGACTGTCATCACCATCTAACAACATGATGATGGCATTGTTATTCATTAGACTGCGTATGTGTTCAATCTGATTTCTTACAGCACCACGATTTTCTGTGTTAACGGCAATTTTAAACTTATTCTGTATTTCTTTAGGCAGTGCTTCTACAGTGTTTGTTAATACTTCTAAAGTATTATCTGTAGAACAATCATCAATTAAGATGTGTATATAGTTGTCGTAGTCCTGTGCGGCTACACTTTGTATACACTTGGCAATATATTCAGCGCAGTTATAGAACGGACTAACAACTACAATAGGTTGTTCGTTGCCTGTTTTATAATTTTCAAGTTCGATGGTGTTATGGAATTTGCGATTCCAAATCTTGTGTACTCTGCGATTGATTTTAGTTACTGCACGATATTCTTCTCTAGACAGATACAAGTCTAGTTTCTTAACCATCAACTGTTTCCACTGTAGGGCAACTGTATCCCAACCTGCTAGGTCTTTGACGATGTTACAGTAGTATTGTTTTTGTTGATGTAGATACTTGTTGTGGTATGCTTCTACTGTTGTTTTAACAAACTTCTCAACTTGCTCAGGAACGTTGATATCAGGGAATAAGCCGTTAGGCTCTATAGCATAGTCGATGTGATAGCAGGCACCTTCTAGGGCAATCTCTTCCAGGGCACCAAATCTACATGTAATGGCGGGCGTATTGTATAGCAGACTTTCTAATGTACTAATACCAAACGTTTCAGGGAATGCCGCAGGATACAACATGAAGTTTGCCACTGTAAGTATGTCAGCAATTTCACGTTGCGAAATAACTCCTGTAAACTCTACGTCTAGTTTAGCCAGCTCAGGATCAGCTGCCATAGCACGCCAATCTTTTTCTTGCTGGTCAGGTTCACTGCCTGTACTGAATCTATAGTAGCCACCTATGATCTTTAACTTAGCAGTAGGTATGTGTCTTTTAACGTGTGGCCAAATGTACTTTACCAACGGAATCATACCCTTGGTCACTGACGCATTGTAGACAAACAAGTTAGGGTCTTTGGCTTTAATGTCTACTTCTGTTTTAAAGTTACGAGCACCGTTGCGTGTTATAAACAGTTTATTCTTTAACACTTCAAAGTTGCGTCTGCGTCCGTGGTGGCAGTTAGCTACATAGGTTAAGTGGAAGTCACTGAGTGTAAAGATATCTGTAATGCGATTGCTGACTGCTAGTTCCTCAATTAAGTTATCACCGAGGCAGAATGTATCGTGCATCCAAAGCGCTCTAACTTTAGCTTTAGACAATACCCTATTGTAGAGATCCATGTTCTGAAAAGGAATGGATCTAACATCGTTTAATTTAGGGTAGTCTCTAGGATCTGTAAATGGAATTACAGTGCGTGAACTTACAACAACGTCAAATTCGTGATCTAAGGCAAGATCAGTAAGTGGACGATAGGTAACATTGTCATAAACACCCGGGCGGGCATGATCAATGCCGCAGTTGTTGAATACAGTTACGGTAAATCCAATTTGGGCAAGCTCTCTGCTCATTAGGGTAACAGCACTTTCGCTGCCACCTAATCCTTGTTTGTCTACAGTAGTACCATCATAGGGTATGCCGATAATATCAATAATAGCAATCTTCATGCTATTAATTATACACTCTTTATCTGGATAGTCAAATATATTGGATTAGAACCAATAAGCTGATAGTACAGTTGCACCATCTGTACCAGTTCCTGCTACATAGAAGTTTTCCGAACCAACTAAACTATTACTTACTGATCTAGAACCAGCTGAATAAGAGCTGAGATTATTAAAGGCATATAATTTAATTTTTGCCGCATCATTTGTAATAGTGTCTACAACTACTATAGTATCCAGTCTATCAATACCTATACTTTCTGGGTATGGCATTCTATTAGTATAGACACTAATTGCCTCTGAATTAAAAGCTGTGCCACCGATTGTTGAACTTCTAGTAGTAGCAGTGGCTACTACTGCTACGTTGGTAAACGTTCCTGCGTTTGTTGTAGGGAATAATCTAGTCTGTCCAGCACCCCAGATAATGCGAACAGCGCCAACACCGCCCCAGCCTCCACCCCAGCTAGTACCAGATCCGCCACCACCACCGCCAAATCGTCCACCATTAATAGTGCGTAGTCCGCTCTGTCCGGAGCCTTCACCGCCTACACCAGGCTCTCCTCCGGAACCACCGCCGGCACCTGCAAATTGTCCAGTTGCAAGACCGCTGTCTCCTTGACCGTATATACCTACACCGCCACCAGCTGGCTGTCCATAAGTTGACGAGTAATAACCGCCTGCTGCACCACCACCACCTGCTGGTGCGCTAACACCACTGCTTGCGACTGCAGAGTCAGCACCTTGACCAGTATATCCACCAGCACCAGCACCTGCTCGACGCCAGTCGCCATCAATTGCTCCGTTACCACCGCGTCCACCGCCATCACCTTGATATCCACCGCCATATCCAGGTGAAGTTGCTGATGAGTTTGGACCACCACGTCCACCGCCAAAACCTGCTACTGTAGAACTTGATATAAAATAACTTGTTCCGCCTTCTGATCCAACAGTAGTAGCGTTACTCATACTCGGTCCACCTGAACCAACTACAACAGTGTATGACTGACCTGGAACAACTGGAATGTTATTTTTCCAGCCCAAGCCGCCACCGCCACCGCCACCTGAGCTCCATTGGTAGCCACCGCCACCACCGCCACCTACGGCTACTACACTAACTGAAGTAATACCAAGTGGGGCAATCCATGAGAAGGTACCTGTTGTAATAAACATTGCATCACCGCCCTGTGGGAAGCTGCCGGTTCCGCCTGTTGGAACAACACCACTAATTACACCTACACGAGGAATGGTTCCACTACTAGCATACAATGTAATTTGATTAATACTGTTAATAGCAGAAACAACAAGAGTAGTTCCAGTGCCGCCGAGTCCGCCTGTTGCACTAGAAGTTGTAATAGTTACCACTGAACCAGTTGTGTAGCTACTAGTACCTTTAATACCGCGTACTGTGATTAACCAAGATGAAGTTGATATACTTGAGACAGAAGTGATTGTAGGATCGAGTTCAAGTTCCCCAGTTGGATAAATTGCGTTAACAATACCTGAGGTAGGAGCCTGACTACCGCCATAGGCAAAACATCCAATAGAATAACTACCGGTGTTAACTGCTGTTACATATACTATATTACCAAGTCCAAATTTACCATCTCGTTCTTGTACGGATAAAATATCTTTAACCTTAAATCCAACAGTTGAACTTAGACCAGTAATTTCAAATACCCACGGACCAGTACCAACTACGTTGCCGATAGTACCTACAGCACCTGAATCTACGCCAACTGATATAGGCGTTGTAAATGTTACTCTATTAGTTGCTGTGATTAGTTTTGCATTATTCGCAGTTCTTACATAATTTGAAGGAGTTGATGATCCATTAGTTATTACAGAGGCTGCTTGTCCGTTGCCATAGGCAGAACCTGCTATTTCTGGAATGACCCATCTAGTCTTACTATATGCTACCGTAGCATCTCGAGTGTAAACTAAATTTGGTTCTGTTGCTTGGTTTCCAATGTTATTACCTTCAGCGTATGGAGTGTTACTGGTTATTGTAACTACCATTGCGTCAAGACCGTTATCACTAGAAGGCGCACTAAATCTTTGTCTAATAACAGGAGTTTCAGATGCATTAGCACCTGTAATTAATACAGATGCTGCCGGTCCTGATCTAGCACCGAATCCGGTATAGATTGTACTAGTTGATATCGGTGCGTAATTAATAACTGGCGGTATTGCCGCGCCTGAGTAGGTTGTTCCTAACCATTCAGCTTTCTTAATTCTAACATTGCTGAAGCCACCAAAGGTGCCGTTCGGAGAATATAAACTGTTATCAAAGTAAACTGTTTGACCTGTTCCTTTAAACACTGAATACAGTAACTTACTACCGTTGTAATGTCTAATGTAACCATCAGTGGCATAAACGATGTAAAACTTGTTAGCTGTGCTCCAAGTTTGTCCTGTAGCGCCAAGACTTGATCCATTATGGTAGATATAATAATTGTTAGTTTCGTAGGCATAGCCTGCCCAGTCTAACGAAGTATAATTAGCATCACTTGCTGGATCGGAGTTCCAACCTATCATAGCATAACTATTACTGTTGTCACTGGCTGCTGCCTGCTTAAAGAATTCCATGGTAACAGGAGCCGTAAATCCTGTTGCAAAATATGCCTGACTGTCCCAGGTTTGGGCGCCGCTGGTTTTAAAGAAACTTACATCAGTGGTTCCGTTATTTGTTACCGTTATGTTTCCAGTAACAGTTAATGTTATTGTTTCGTAGGGGGTCTCTACACTCGGGAAGGATATCACTGCACCAGTTGTAGATACAGTTCCTATTCTTCCGGACGTTACAGTAGCAGTTGATAAACAAGTAATTTGTTCAGCGTTGAGCACTGACGTTACATACACTGTAGCTGTGCCTAGACTACCTACCATGTTAGTAGCAGTGATAACTGACCCATATATAAATGCATTAGTGGATGTTAGTCCGGATATAGTAAATGTATATGGTGCTACTGTAGTTACTGTGGTAAATGGATTTACCACTGATATTACTGTAGATGCTGTGGTTATTGTATTATTGTATGACGAGTTATCACTAAACAATGTACTCTGACAAGTTAATAATATTGTATATGTACCAGTTGAAATAGGTGCAATATTTGTACCGCCAATCTGCGTGGTAGTTAACGGGCTAGTAGTAGGTGTAAAGTTACCTGTATAAACTGGCAAGAATTTCACCATTCTAAAATTAGATATGTAGCCGTTAAAATATTCTGAATATCCTCTGGCGTTACCAATTAAAAATGGCTCTGTATTATCTGCACCCATTGAAATAGCCACTGAATACACCAATGAACCGTTTACATATATATTCAGTGTAGAACCAGTGTAGACCCATGCACAGTGACTCCATACTCCTGCAGTTAATGTATAACTTGATTCATAGTTAGTTCCGTTGTAGAAACTAATAACACCTGAGCTGAGTCTTAGATAACCTTCATACGATGTAGTACCAGAGCCGGATACTCGTTTACAAAAGATAGTACGATATGCAGAATAATCACCGTCTGGTCTAATCCAGCACTCTGCTGTCCATGCTAGGTTGTTTAAATTAAAATTAGTAGTATGTTGAATCTGTAGGAAACTAGATGATCCATTAAAACTGACACTGTATGAACTAGTATTAGTTAGAGTCGATACGCCAGTTACTGGTCCGATATAGTTACCGATGTCTGGACCAGCTGAGTAAATTCCAACAATAGTACCAGTAGTTGGTGCTAGGGTTCCGTTTTGAGCAATACAGGTTATGGACGTACTACTATTAACCGCAGTTACTATCACGGTGTTACCACCAAAACTTCCACCTAATGGTGTTGATCGTACAATAGTACCTGTGGTAAATTGTGCAGTTGACCTTAGTTGTTGAATGGTTAGTGTCCAAGGATTTGTTCCGGATACTGAAGTAATTAATCCTGGGGTGGTATCTGATGTTACTGATAAGATGTTGGTCAGTGTGCCAACATTATAATCTCTAATAGTAGCACTAGATACTGAAACTACACTTACAAACGCTGATTGCACTCCGAAGTAGTTATTTTCTAATGGAGTCGGTAATGTTACACCAGAAGATGCACCACTTGAAATTCCAGCTGTGTATATTTCTAAGATTTGAGCGGCTGTTAATTCACCGCTTATAACTTGTATTGCATCTAAGGCAGTCGGAGCTTCAGTACCTGCATACGGATAACCGTTGCCTATGTAACTTGTTCCAGGATAACTTGAATTAACAGCTACGTTAGATATTTCTTTAACACCGTTGACATAGGCGTCTACTTGATAATTTGATTTAACTACCCATGCTAGACAGAACCAATTGTTTGTGTTTACTGAAGTTGTTCCAACGTTTTGTGTTGCGTTGGATACACAAATTTTTCCTGAGCTAATTCCTAGACCCCAGTATATGCTGTTTGCAGGATCACTGAAGATAGGTACACTAGGAGAATATGTTCCGCCACTGGCAGTTTGAGTTCCTTTGTACCATGCTACATAAGTCTTACTCCAATTACTGGCCACTGTAGATAATTCGTTGATTCTTAGATAATTACTGGCCATGTTCCAACCAGTGGCATATCCAGTATTTTGAACACCACCTGCAGTGGGATATGTTAGGCTACCAGTTGTAGTCAACGTATAAGAACCACTTAGAGTAATCGATCCACCGTTGAATTGAATACCTAATAATTTTGTAGCACCAGAGGGAGTAAAGAGTTCAGTGCCTCCTCCTGCACTACTGGTCTCTGTTAATGACAATGTTCCAACAGATATTGTTGGGGAATTTACTGGAGTAATAGTTACAGCGTTAGTAGACAGATCAACAAATGTTGCACTCTTACATATCAGCAATGCAGTATTGGCAATAGCAGTAAGACCAGCAGTTGGTGTTGTAAATCCAGTGGTATAAACTGCTGCACCTCTGACTATACGGAAGTTTGAAATATTTCCTCTAAAGAAACTACCATCGTTGTTATAGTTGTTAAAATAAGTTCCAATGAATAATGTACCACCTTGGCCGGCTGCACTAAACGAATTTGTTGAATAAACTGATGTACCATTAACATACATGCTAAAGTTACTGCCGTTTCTTACTGCGGCTATATGAGTCCAGGTTGTAAGAGGAACAACTCCAGCACTTGAAGTATAGATATAAGGCCAGTTCCAGTTTGCGCTAGGGTTGCTCGCCCATGATAGACTCCTATCAGTGTTAAGCTGCCATTGCATATAAGTCGAAGTTCCACCGGTACCTAATGTTAGAATACAGTTATTACCGTTTGAAGTTACATAAACCCAACACTCAACAGTAAAGTCTGCGCCAAGCGCATAGTTACCTGTAGACGGAGTAGTTAGATATTGGCTTGTACCGTTAAACGCTACTTGATACTGGGCAGTCGGAACTGGAGTGCTAGCAGTAGAACCACTGTAAGTAGCACCAGTATACGCTTGTACTGTACCGGCCCATACTAGACGTACAAATCCGTTACCACCAGAGCTGGCTAGACCAGTGCCGTTATCCCAGGAACCGCCACCACCGCCACCAGGGAATCCACCTTGTCCACCTTGTGAACCTGCTACCTTTAATCCGTTGCCTGCCCCGCCACTAGTGGTATTAACAGAAGGAGTATAGGTAGCAGATCCACCACCTCCACCACCTGTTGCGTTATCTTGTCCAGCACCACCAGCACCACCACTATATCCACTATTAGTACCTCCTGTGCCTGCTGAAAGACTTGCGGCGCCACCGCCCCCTGCGCCAGCGCCCCCATTAAACCCAGATTGATATAAAGTACCGCTAGGGCTGTATGCAGTGCTACCGTTTCCGCCTGCACCTCCTAGGCCGCCGGCACCGCCGCCGCCACCGCCACCGTCCCAACCAGCGCCACCTGGGCCGCCAGCGTAACCACCAGTGGTTACTCCCCCTGGAGTATTAGCAAAGCTAGGAGCAGCAGGTGCCGGAGCACCTGGATTAGTGCTGTAAGGCGTACCACCGATACCACCAGGGACAGTCATAGTGAATGAACCAAACGTAATTGAGCTCAATCCACCATCTGGTGCTTTTGTATTTTTTGTCGCAGTGGCTATTCCGCCTAGTCCAACAACTATGGTAAGAGTTTGACCTGGGGTCACTGACAAATTATTGAAGAAGGCAGCTGATCCACCAGAGCCGCCGCCGCCACCACCGTCACCAGTGTTGCCGTCATCACCTGCACCACCTGCGCCAACTGCCATTGCCGATAGTGTGGTTGCATTTGCAGGAACAATAAATGTATATGTTCCAGGCGTGCTGTAATTTATATCAGTTGCCGGTGGAACTGGAGGCGTATATGTTCCGCCAGGAATGCTGATAGAGTCGATTAATCCCGCAGTCGGAGCAAGGCTGCCGATTCCACCATAGGCCACAGCAATAATGCTAGTAGGGCTAGTAACTGTAGATACAGTTACCGTACTTCCTACACCAAAACTTCCAAGTTTACCCGAACTAGTTGTTGCTGTTATTATTGAAGTAGCTGTTAACGAAGATACAGTACTAGATGAAATATTGTAAATTCTAAAGATCCAAGAAGAACTTGTAATTGGAGTAACTCTATAAACAAAAGTTCCTGTTGTGCTAGGATTAATTTCTGGGTTTAGACGGGATGTTAAGCTAGTAGCACTAGATGAACTTGTAATAAATTTAGTTACTGCTGTACCAGTGTTGAATAATTTAGCAGGTGAACTGTTATAAGTGATTGCAGGAGTATTAACATTAAGATATCCGTCAGTTCTAAATATTTTAGTCTTCTCTAATGTTAATCTTCTTTTATCAAACGCTGTTACTGGAACGATAGTAGATATATGATTCTGCAGGAATACTTTAGGTGAAACTAATTCGTTGGATGATCTTAAACTGTAAGAAGGACCGCCAACAGATGAACTCTTAGTAGTTGGTTGAACTACTGCTGCCACTGGACCAGAAGCTATTTCAGTAACATTACTAGTTGGGAATGCTCTGCCCGTGCCCCAGATAATACGTACAGCTCCTTGGCCGCCCCAACCACCACCATAGCTAGTACCAGAGCCACCGCCACCTCCGCCAAATCGGCCACCATTGATTGTCTTAAAACCGCTTTGTCCCGAACCTTCACCACCACGACCGTTTTCACCACCCGAACCGCCTAAGCCGCCAAAGTAATTATTGCCAACTGCTCCGCCGCTGGCGCCTTGTCCAAAGATTCCTACGCCGCCGCCGGCTGGTACACCATAGGTACTTGAGTACCATCCACCGCCACCACCGCCACCACCTGCTGGTGCTGCATTTCCAGTACTACTGCCACCATAGGTGTCTGCGCCTCGGCCAGCATATCCGCCGGCACCTGCTCCGCCGTAGTTCCACGATCCATCATAGGCACCGTTACCGCCACGGCCACCTCCGTCACCAAAGTAACCACCACCCCAGCCGCTACCACCATAGGCGCCAGTTTCGCTGCCACCAGATGAGTTCGGACCGCCTCGGCCTGCTCCAAATCCTGCTACGGTAGAAGTTGATATAAAATAACTTGTGCCGCCTAAATTTGCACCAGTATTTTGTGCATTAGCAGTTGATTCACCACCTGATCCGACTACAACAGTGTATGCTTGTCCAGGTGTAACTGGAATGTTATTTTTCCATCCAAGGCCACCGCCACCACCGCCACCAGAACTCCATGTAGACCCACCACCACCACCGCCACCAACAGCTACTACGCTGACCGAAGTAACTCCATTTGGGGCAATCCATGAGAAGGTACCTGTTGTAGTATAAGTTGCATCTCCTGGCTCTGCAGGCAACGAACCTATAACACCAGTAAGTTCTAGTCCAGATATTACACCAGCGATTGGCGTAGATGTTCCTGTAGCATAGGCAACAATTTGTGTGTTATCAGTAATAGATTTGACCAGTACTGTATTGCCCGCACCAAAACTACCAGTTACAGAAGTAGCAGTTATTACTGCGGCCACTGTTAAGTTACCAGTACCTTTGATACCAATAACATTGAATGTCCACGATGTAGTAGAAGTAGCAGTTATTGAATTAATTGTAGTATCAGGAACAATGGCACCAGTAGCGTATACAGCGTTCAGGAAACCCGCTGTAGGAGCACTGGTTCCGCCAAATGCTGAAACTGTAATAGATGAAGTTCCGGTACTAGTAACATATACTGTATTACCATCGCCTAATCCAGCAGACCTAGGCACCACTGAAATAACAGATTTTGTAGGTAAGTCAATTGTTGAACTTAGTCCAGTAATTGTAAAATTCCAAGGGCCTGCCGCTGGTCTCCTGAACGTTGGCATTGTTACACCAGCGCCTGCACTAAGTACAGAAGTTATACCTGTTTGTGTAAACGTGTGTATTGTATAAGATCCCACTGTGGTAACAGTACCACCTGTGGCTCGCTGAGATCCTAGGTAACGTACGATAACAATACCCGATCCGCCAGCTCCTGATCCAAATGACCATCCTCCGTTTGCGGCCCAATACGATCCACCACCGCCACCACCGCCAGTACCTGGAATAGCGTTAGGTGTAGCACTACCTGTGGTTATTGAGTTAACGGTTCCTTGTGTAGGATAGTTGTTGTAATTGTAATATGTTGTAGTACCGGCGCCACGGCCGCCACCTGCATAGCCATCACCTGCTCGTTCACTGCTGTTACCACCGCCGCCACCGCCACCAGCATACCACTGCCAAGTACCAGAGATATCGAAGGCTCGCCCTCGGCCGCCATCACCACCGGGTGCTGATCCTGATCCGCTCACACCTGCGCCGCCTGCTCCGCCACCACCAGCGCCAGTCCATGTATACCCAGACGTACCGCCAGCATTTCCGTAACCAGTTGCAATGCCTATTGTGGTTTGAGTTGCAATACCGCCACCATTCTGATATGCAGATCCACCGCCCGAACCACCATTCATCTTAGCAGCGTCAAACCCTTGTCCAGTACTTCCACCACCGCCACCACCTTGAGCAATGTATATACCAAAAGACGAATTGCCGCCCTTGTTGCCGTTGGCGTTTGTTGAGTTAGCTATAGCTACACCGCCAGCACCTACTATAACGTCATAGTTTCCTGATAATGTTAATCCTGTGCCGTATAATACGCCACCGCCACCACCTCCGCCGTTGGCGTTAGTAGTATTATGATTGCCACCAGATCCGCCACCACCAACTACTAAAAAGTCTGCAACAAGTGCAGGAACTGCAGGAGGTGTATAAGTCCCTCCAGTGGGTTCAATACGGACAATAGTTCCGTCTTTGGGGGCAACGGTTGCAGTGTTAGCTATTGCAATGATACTGGTACTGTTGGTAACTGTGTAAACATAGATTGTTCCGTTACCAAAATTACCAATACTATTTGTGCTGGTTACAGCACTAATAATTGTGCCAAAAGATAGACCAGCAGTCTGTGTTGAAGATAGCTGTTCGATGGCAAATGCGTAAGTAGCAGTGGTTATCAGTGCCACTCCGTAGATATTAGCACTAGCATACGCAGGATCAGGTACAGCCGCAACTATACCAATACCACCACCATCTTGATTAACAGGGATGCTGATTGAATTATTACCAACCGCAAACAGTTTAGTTGCAGTTGAATATCCATAAACTTCTGCCGGAGTTTGAATACGTCTGTAATTGAACGAATTGTTTAATGTAATTAACGGAACATTGATCAGTAGTCTTGTAGTTACGTAGGTAACAACTAGTGGAGTGACAAAACTATTAAAGTTTTCACCCCACACTGGTCTGTTACCAAACTCGTAGACACGAGCGTTAGCGTAATACTGTCTGTTGTACGCAGTTCTCACTGCGTACTGTGCAATTACAGTTACCGAAGCTCCAACAACAGTAGTGTTGAAGTTCTTTTTAGATCCGTCAATTACTTGCGGCATTAGCTTCTACTACTATTAAATGTCAACGCTGGCAATAATATTATTGACGCCACCACCTGTAATAGTTAGGTTAACAACTGTACTTGCACTGGCACTGGTAGTGACAGTTAAGTTCTTAGTACTGTTAGTAGTAAACAACATAGTATTACCATCAATGGCCAAGTTTACGGATGTAGATAAACGTAGTCCGTCTGATCCATATGCATCTACAGTACAACTTGTAGAGATATTAGATCCTGTGAACGTGAAACTGCTACTTGCCATAACAACGTTAATTGTAACTGGAATTGTAGGTGTAATCATGTGTAAAACAGCTACGGCTTTTTCACGACTTAGACCCCAAATTCTGTTAGTTTGGTCTAGACCGATACCTCTAAATTCATAGGGATATGTTCCAGTCGGTGCCCAACCTGTACTAGAGTTGAAGCTAAAGAACTTCATCTGTAGTGTTACAGGAACCATCATCTGCGTACCAGCAGCATTGATAGGCATAAAGTCTCTAGGAATATCGTTAACAGTTGGGAATGTGTATGAACTGTGATAGGTCAATACATCATCACCTGTACCAGCACCTATGGTATAGGTCATCATGGTACGCTTGGCAGTCGTACTCCAACGACTTGGACCACTTGATTGGTTGGCCTGTTTGTCAGTTAACCAGAATGTAATATAGTTTACACCGTCAACAGTAAATTGGTAACCTTTCTGATGCCACGGATGATAGTTATAAGTACTACCACCTTCAGTGGTGTACATAGCTGAGTAAGTAGCGTAGGTGTTTGCACCTGAATAGGTCATTGTACAGTTTGTAGCTGTTACAGATCCATCGGCTGGGTTCCAAACATAACGAATTGGTGCTAGGACACCATTGGCATCATAGTGGCAGCTATACAAGACACGTCTAGTTGAACTAGCACGTCTGATGTTACTAGGCCAAGATTTGCTGTTAGTTCTACTTGTGTTACTTCTATAGCTTTGGCTGATAATTTGAGTTACAGCATAGGTAGTTGGGTTAACTTTATAGAAAGTATACTGACTGTAGTATACACTTCCGTCTTGAACTGCTACAAAATGTAGGAAGCCTTGATCATCAACACCTAGGAAAAAGTTTATTGATCTATCATTGTTACTTGGTGTAATTGTAGCGCCTGTTCCTAGAATTGATTCGTAGTTTTGTGTAACAACTATATAAGATCCACTGGAGTTACCTTGCTGAATACCCCATATTCTTGAATTAGATACATCTTCATAGCAGTAATATGTAGGAGCGTAGGTGTCCGTGGCAGAAATTGCGCCAGATCCAAATGTTATATCTGTGCTACCGTATAGATAATGTGAGGTTGCACCACTGCCAACGCCGGTACTCATCTGTGGAAGTGTATACCTGCGAGCCATTAATACCTTACCATTGATTGTTTTCCAGGTTGGTTTAACTGGGAAGTAGTTCCAATCAAGAGTAGCATGATAATAGCCCATCCAATTCTGATCATATGAGCTGCTGGATTCGTTGTTGGACCAGCAGGCTACCATGCCTTTTTCTAGAATCAACTCACCGTAGTTATCATCAGCGTAACTTAAATTCCAACCATCATTGAAGGTATACATCCAGCTTTTTTGGAACAAGGGAGCTAGCGTAGTGGTATCATGACCATCAGTGCTAATGAATAATCGGTTATTAGAAAGGACAGGATCCTCTACTAAAGTTACATAACCCTGGGGTAGTCTTTTAACGTGTATTTCAGCCATTTCTTATTCCTCTGTAGATGCTGTATAAGCAGCTTTTTGTGTATCCCACCAAGCCAATGCTTCTTCTTCACTGGCCCATAATTCTTGCAAGCCGGTATCAGATGGTTTAAATGGTTGATGTATTAGTTGACGCTCACCGTCAAACACGTCTAAGCCCCCACTTGTGTATACTGTACGAATGCTCATTATCAAATATTCCTTATATATGTAAACGTAACCGTCAAATCTGACCCTGCGTTAATGTTACCAATATTTATCACATCAACTGTGATATAATCGTTTGCATTAACATTTACTGTTGATGTATTCAGGGCCGATACCGTTGTTGATGTATTTATAGTCAACGTAGCTGTTGTGTTAGAATTAATATTAACTCTAACATCTACGCCCTGCGAACCCACAGGCGCAACTTCTACTCGAGCTTTCATGCTAGTTATTGTACTGTTTACTGGTACATACCACTTTTCAGTGCCAGGATTCACTGTTAATACACCCGGTTTTCTATAATGTCTTTCTAGTACAGTAGCGCCGCCGGCGCCCCCATCCCCGGGATCACCTTTTTCACCCTTACTACCTGTAAAACCCTGGGCGCCATTGGCACCGTTCGTACCTGCTGAACCAGTATAGCCAATAGGACCAGTAAAGCCCATGTCGCCTTTACTACCAGTATATCCAATACTACCTGTAAAACCTGTATTACCAGCAACACCGCCTTCTCCACTAGGACCTTGTAGACCTTGACTACCTGTATAACCAGCAGCACCGACACTACCTGTATAACCCAATGATCCTGTATAACCCGTTTCACCTTGTGAACCAACATAACCATCAGCGCCCGCTGTGCCTTGACTACCGGTGTAACCAATACTACCGGTGTAACCAATTTGGTCACCGATAGTAATAACACCAATCATGTTAGAATGTACAGCGCATTGATAGACTATAGACGACGGAGCATCGAAAGGTACTTGATAGACTACTACGGTGCCTGTTCCGTATGCACCAGCAACTGGATCATTATTCTGTGTGCCAACAACTGTGGCAGTAGACAAGCTGGTCAACCTCAGTGCAACTGGATGACTAGCAGATACATTGCTTAGATCAAAGTAATATAACTGTCCTCGAACCACTGTTAGGGTTGGGAAGTTGCCGGCAAATCCATCAACTGTGTAGTTAGAGCCTGTGGTCCTAACAACGAATTCACCGCCGCCTCTGCTACCTGTATAACCTTGACTACCTGTATATCCGTCTGTTCCGTCAGCGGCTGCGCTACCAGTGTAACCTATATCACCTTGGCTACCTACGTAACCTGTTGATCCTACAAAACCAACGTCACCCTGACTGCCGGTATACCCAACGAACGTGCTCTTTGTCTGCCATGCACGTCCGTTCCAAATCCAACTACGCCCTTCAAAGGTATAGATCGTGCCAGTTGATGCATTACTAGGAAAATTAATTATTGCCATATGGTATATTTATTGTGTCAATAAAGCCAATGCTGGCGGAGTGAAGTTACTGGTATAACGTGCATGGCCTTTGGTAATACGGAGGTCGTCTATATAGCCATTGTAAAAATAAAGTCCACCACCACTAGAATTGTTGTCGGCAATCCAAATTTGTTGACCTGTCATTGATGTACTATGTGACACAGAGGCAACACTTGTTCCGTTTATAAACAACCGTAATGTTCCAGATGCTCGGCAAAGAGCTAAATGTTGCCAGGTGCTTGCTGTTATTGCTGAATTAGCATTAATTATTGCTGAACCAGACCCGTTCATCCAGAATTCAATTGATGTGCCACTTTGATACAAACTCCAGCCGCCGGTCGTGGCAGGATAGTTTTCACTTGAAACTAATGCCCTGTATCCAGATGAAGTATTGCTCGGGTATAACCAAAATTCAATTGTGAAGTCACCATTACTTAATATGTTAACAGGTGATAAGGCAGATACTACGCGATCACCAGTACCGTCAAAGTACATACTACTTCCACCAAACTTACTTTGTGTAGTAGATATTTTTGCATCACCAACTGTTTCTAAATTGTTCATCATTGCGTTATCAATGATACCTGCGTTAGTGAAATTAGTTAATAGTTGAGTATTTGTAATTGCAGTTACTGGTGTTGTTGGTACAGTAATTGTACTAGCTGTTGCGTCATATGGATTAGAACCAACTACGAATCTAAAATTAGAGATGAAGCCTGAGAAATAATACAATGTGCTAAACCATGCACCTACTGTATATCCTTCTGTCCTTGAAAATATCGAAGCTGAACTACTTACAGTTATATCTCGTACACCGTTTACGTATGCACTAATTGTATTTCCTGTTCTACAAAATGCAATATGATTCCATTGATTTTTTATAATAGTAGTAGAACCTACACTACCTTCAGCAGACAAGATATTCCAGCTAGATCCATTAGAACTAGCACCATACATTATTTTACTATTCCATATTGACATAGCAATTTTATAATCTGTAGCTGATCCACATAAACCAGAATATCCGCTAGAGGCGCCTCCAGTCCAATAAAACCACATTTCAATACAGAATGGATTTGTAGTTAAATTAAATGCAGTTGTAGAAGCACTTAATATGTTATCCCCAGTGCCATCAAAGTACCCAGATCCACCAATCGTACTTGCAGAGTATCCCCCACCAGGACTGAATGGACTAAAACGTTGTACTGAAACATCACCATTGCAAGTAATGGCAAAGTTGTTTGTGCTGTCATCAATGAATCGGTTGTCTGCACAGGTTAATAAACTTGTATTTTCAATTGCTGTTAATGGTGTTAAACTTGGAGTGAAATTACTTGTGTAAACTGCGGTACCTTTTACTATGCGTAAATTAGAAATATATCCGGTAAACGGATAGGTGGTGTAGTTAGTATCACCACCGCTTCCAATTGTGACGAAAGCGTTTGAATCGTTTACTGCAATCGAAAATACCGCTGTTGCCACTGATACACCATTTATATAATATGTTAGTGTATTAGAGTTACGAACAACAGCATGATGACTCCATGTGTTTAATACTACAACATTTGATGCGGATAATAAAGTGTTTCCGCCTGAGTAGTATACATAGAAATTAACATCTCTAGGATTAGCAGTGGGACCCATTGACCAGAAGAAACTTGCGGCTCCAGATTGATACTGGGTCGCAATAACAGGAAAATTCCCAGTGGCTGTAGGATATATCCAGGCCTCCATGGTAAAATTTGAACTTCCTAGAGTAAACTGACTACTGTCTGGTATACTTAAATAATCTCCGTTACCATCAAAATAGTTGCTCCAATTAGAACCATAAGGTGTAAACGTGCCTTGAGTGGTATTACCGTTACGAGTAACAGTAAAATTATTTGTACTTGAATCTAAGAATGTATTGTTATTTGCATTATTAGTTCCATTACCACTCAACAATAATGTATTATACATAAAATACGGCTCACCTACAGAAATAGTTAATGCAAATGATCTCGGACTATCTTGTAACTCAGTGTCTGTGGCCAATACTGTAAAATTATAAACAGTCTCAGAACTTACACCAGTTACTGTACCAGATATTAGGCCTGAGCTACTTAAAGATACACCACTAGGTAAACTACTGCCAGCCTGTAGACTGTAAGTAGCGGCCAGCGATGCACTTA
>Ga0209599_10000389_pt1 | contig 29252 bp, 31 predicted proteins | sample Shrwel_input2_FT_FD_187534 | JGI IMG/M metagenome (GOLD analysis project Ga0209599, IMG submission 187534) | Subsurface microbial communities from deep shales in Ohio, USA - Utica-3 well 1 S input2 FT (SPAdes) (version 2) ...
AATGCACAAACAAGAAAAATTAAAAATCAAAACCTATAAAAACAAAAACCAAAGCAAAAACGTTTTTGCTTTGGTTTAATTATTTATTTTTGTCCTATAATCTGTATCGGTTTTTTAGGACTAGTCAAATCTCAGAAGTAAGACCTCTGGAAATTAATTTTTCGTGCATGGGTTTTAGAAGTTCCATACTTCCTGTTTTCACGGTGCATTTGCCTTTATAATGTACCAAAATGGTGCATTGTTCGGCTTGTTCTAGCGTATGTTTACAAATTTCGATTAAACACTCTATCACAAAATCAAAAGTGTTTACATCATCATTATGCAGCACTAATTTATAGACTTCGTCTTCCTGTTCTAGAAGGGCTACTTCTTCTTGATATTCTCTTTGAGGATCATCGTAAAATTTCATTTTGATTGAAGTTAACTTTAAGGTAAAGGTTGAGATTAATTAGATTTCGATAATTTCTTCGGTTAAGTTATCTACAATATCTTTTGGTTCATACACCAATTCTACCAATTCCACCGACTTATTATTCATTTTCAAAATTTTGAAATGATAATCATCGATATCGAACTCTTGATTTTCTTCTGGAATATCTTCTAATTGATGCAGGATAAATCCAGCTAAAGTATTGTATTCACCAACTTCTGATAGCTCTTTCGGCAAACACTCGTTAATTTCTTCCAAAGGTTGAGTCGCTTTTACCCAGAAAACGTTTTCGCCTACTTGGTCTACAATTTTATCTTCATCATCCTCTTCATCTTGGATTTCGCCTACCAATTCTTCTAAGATATCTTCTAACGTAAGAATACCTTCTGTTCCTCCAAACTCATCGATAACGATGGCTAAATGCTGTTTCTTTTGTTGGAAAACATTTAACAAGTCTGAAATCTTTTTACTACCAACCACGAAGAAAGCTTCTCTCAAAAACTCTTTTAAATCAAGGTCTTTGTTTTTGATGTATTCTCTCATAATTTCCTTGGTGTAGAAAAGTCCGATAATGTTATCAATCGAGTTTTTAAACACTGGGATTCTAGAATATCCACAATCGATGATTTGTTTTAGAATTTCTTCTTTATCATCTTCTATATCAATAGAAATAATATTTTGACGAGGCACCATCACTTGTTTTGCAGTGTGGTCTGTAAAATCAAAAGCATTTTTAATGATTTCGTAGTTTTCTTCTTCTATTTCTCCACTATCAGCTGATTGTTTCACCAATAACTGAAGTTCTTCTGTAGAGTGAATATCGTGTTCGGAAGCGGGATGGATTCCTATTAATTTCAAAAAAGCATTTGAGAATAAATTCATTAACCAAATAAATGGTTTGAAAATATTGTAGAATAATCTTAATGGCGCAGAAATGAATAATGTAGTGGCTTCTGATTTTCTAATGGCAATAGATTTAGGTACCAACTCCCCAAAAACAATATGCATTACGGTAATGATTAAAAAACTGACTACCACAGAAATCGTCGTAATCATGGTAGGTGCAATATTGATATTGAAATAAGAGAATACCCCATGGAAAACATGTTCCAGAGCGCTTTCTCCTACCCAACCTAATGCTAATGAAGCTAAGGTAATCCCTAATTGTGTAGCAGATAAATAAGCATCTAAATGTTTGATGATGTGTTCGGCTTGTTTCGCCATTTTGTTTCCTTCGGCAGCCTTGATTTGAATCTGAGAATAACGAACCTTAACGATGGAGAATTCCGCCGCTACGAAAAAACCGTTTAATAATACAAGTAATAATGCAATAAGAAGTTTGACGACACTATCGTAATCCATTTATAAAAAATTGTGAATTGATTAATCTATGCAAATATATGATTATTTTTAATATAAAAGTTTAATAAAAAAGAGTGCGTAAACGCACCCCTTTTTGGTCTAAAAATCGAAATATGAAGAAAATTACTACTTCCTGTTGTAAAAAAAAATTTCTACTGCAGTTTACATAATAACCTTAATTTTACTGCAGTAGAAAATTTATCATCATTTGTGTTTTGGGTTATTACGGTGCAAATTTAAAACGATTTATTTTATGAATCAATTACACTTTTGTGTAATGCTTTATTTAAATCTACAGTTCAAAAGTACACCCAAACCCCATGATATACAATACGCTTAATTACGTATTTTAATTTTTAGTTTTATTCTTTTTAACTAAATTCCTTTAGATAAGAAAATTAATTATTATAAACAAAATTAAATGTCTGTAGTGAACTCATAAAATGAACTTATCATTTTACCATCATCAAAAAAGGGCATCAACCTGAGTTGACGCCCTTTCATTTATCATATAAAAGAAATATTTCTTAGCTATTTTTAAGTGCTTCTGCACCAGAAACAATTTCTAAAATTTCATTGGTAATCGCAGCTTGACGTGCTTTGTTATAGAAAATCACCAAATCATTTTTAAGTGCTTGTGCATTGTCAGTCGCTTTGTGCATCGCTGTCATTCTCGCTCCATGTTCAGATGCGATAGAATCTAGCACTGCTTTGTACACTTGCGTTTTGATAGATTTAGGAATTAGGCTATCCAAAATCTCTTTTCTGTTAGGCTCAAAGATATAATCACTGTTTGCATTACCATCAGTTTCCGGCATTGATATTGGTAATAACTGTTCAGTTTTTACTTCTTGATTAGCAGCATTTAAAAATTTATTATAAATTAGATGTACTTCATCAAATTTTCCTTGGCTGAAATCCTTCATCACAGCAGAAGTCACTTTTGATACTTTTTCAAAACTCACATGATCAAAGATGGCACTTTGGTTATCATATACTGTTCTGTTTTTCTTTACTGCATCAAAAACTTTTTTCCCGATGGTTAACACTTCTACTTCTACAGCAGAATTAGAAATTCTGTGGTTTAATTCTTTGATAATAGATGAGTTAAAAGCACCTGCTAAACCTCTATTAGAAGTAATAGCGATGTATAGTACTTTTTTCACCTCTCTCTTTTGTGCAAAAGCAGAAACGTTATCAGAATCCGAGCTTGCGCTTACATTCTGAATGATTTCTTGAAGTTTTTCAGAATAAGGTCTTAACATTACAATGGCATCTTGTGCTTTTTTCAGTTTCGCAGCCGAAACCATTTTCATTGCACTTGTAATCTGCATTGTAGATGAAATAGAAGTTATTCTTCCTCTAATTTCTTTTAAATTTGCCATATTTAGTTTAGTTGTTGGTTGTCGGTTGTTGGTTGCTAGTCTTAGAAAATTCCGTCAACTATCAACCAAAAACCATCAACTAATTTTAGTTATATTTAGAAGCTAAATCTGTAGCTACTTGCTTAAGAACACCTGTTAAACTGTCATCAATCTTACCTGATTTAAGAGCAGCCATTACTTCTGGGTGTTTGTTTTTTAAGAAGTCTACGTATTCTACTTGGAATTCTCTTACTTTTCTTACAGGAACGTTTCTCAATAAGTTTTCAGTTCCTGCGTAAATCATCGCTACTTGTGATTCTACAGGTAGTGGAGAGTTTACTGGTTGTTTAAGAATTTCTACGTTTCTTTCTCCTTTTGCGATTACCGCCATAGTAGCAGCATCTAAGTCAGAACCAAATTTAGCAAAAGCTTCTAATTCTTTGTACTGCGCTTGGTCAAGTTTCAAGGTACCAGAAACTTTTTTCATAGACTTAATCTGAGCGTTACCCCCTACTCTCGATACAGAAATCCCTACGTTAATCGCTGGTCTCACCCCAGAGTTGAATAAATCTGACTCTAAGAAGATCTGTCCGTCTGTAATCGAAATTACGTTGGTAGGAATATATGCTGATACGTCACCTGCTTGAGTTTCGATGATTGGAAGAGCCGTTAACGAACCACCTCCTTTTACCATTGGTCTTAATGATTCTGGTAAATCGTTCATTTGAGAAGCGATGGTATCATCTTTAATAACTTTAGCAGCTCTTTCTAATAATCTTGAGTGAAGGTAGAAAACGTCTCCAGGATATGCTTCACGACCTGGTGGTCTTCTTAATAATAGAGAAAGCTCACGGTAAGCTACCGCTTGTTTCGATAAATCATCATAAACGATAAGCGCTGGTCTACCAGTGTCTCTGAAATATTCTCCGATTGCAGCTCCCGCCATTGGTGCATACACCTGCATTGGAGAAGGGTCTGAAGCGTTTGCTGCTACCACTACGGTATAAGCTAAAGCTCCTTTATCTTCTAAAGTTTTAACGATTTGTGCTACAGTAGAACCTTTTTGACCTACCGCAACGTAGATACAAAATACAGGCTCACCAGCATCATAAAATTCTTTTTGGTTCAAAATAGTGTCGATAGCAACGGTAGTTTTACCAGTTTGTCTATCTCCAATGATCAACTCTCTTTGTCCTCTTCCGATTGGAATCATAGAGTCAATTGCTACGATACCTGTCTGAAGTGGTTCATTTACCGGTTGACGGAAAATTACTCCTGGAGCTTTTCTTTCTAGTGGCATTTCATAAAGGTCACCAGTGATAGGACCTTTACCATCGATAGGATTACCTAGAGTATCTACTACTCTTCCTAAAAGACCTTCTCCTACTTTAATAGAAGAGATTCTTTCGGTTCTTCTTACCGTATCTCCTTCTTTTACTCTTTTAGATTCTCCAAGAAGTGCAACACCTACATTGTCTTCTGCAAGATTTAATACAATACCTTCAATTCCTGATTCGAATTTTACCAATTCTCCGTATTGTACATTTTCTAAACCGTAAACTAGAGCGATACCGTCTCCAATTTGTAATACTGTACCCACTTCTTCTACATTTGTTTGTGTATCAAAGTTGGCTAACTGTTGTTTTAAAATTGCTGAAACTTCAGCCGGATTTATTTCTGCCATTTTATGGTTTTTTAACTTAATTTAATTGAAATTCTTTTTTCACTTGGCTAAGCTTTGTTCTTACTGAAGTATCCACCTGTTGGTCTCCTACTCTTAAGATATACCCGCCAATAATTTCAGGGTTTACTACCACATTTAGGTCGTAGTTTTTAGTATGGTCTACTAAAGATGAAGATTTTACAATGTCTTCTACATTTTTCTGAGACAGTTCAGAAGCTACGGTTAAGGTAACTCTCTGTACGCCTTGTAAGTCTTCTACTTTATTGATAAACTCTTGCGCAATATCTTGCAGATGACTTTCTCTACCTTGTTTAATCACCAAAGTAATGAAATTCTTACTTAATTGTGAAAACTGAGCAAAGATTTCTAAGGCTGCTTTGGTTTTCTTTTTAGCGTCAATGATTGGCGAAGCAAAGAAGTTTTTTAATTCTTTAGATTCATTAAAAATCTTTACTACATCTTTCATTTCCGAAAAAATAGAAGCCGTGTTCCCAGACTCTTGAGTAAAGTCTAGTAAACCTTGTGCATATCTTTTCGCTACTTTAGAGGTTAGCATATTAATTTAAGTTAGATTTATTAATGATTTTTTCAACTAATGCGTTGTGAGCATCAGCATTATCTAATTTTTGTTTTAGAATGGTTTCTGCAATTTCTACAGAAAGAGAACCAATTTGATTTTTGATATCAGCCATTGCTGCATTTTTCTCAGCATTGATTGATTGTTTAGCTTGTTCAATCATTTTGTCTCCTTCAGATTTTGCAAGGTCTTTTGCTTCACCTACGATTTTGTCTTTTAACTCTCTCGCTTCTTTTAAGATGGCATCACGTTCAGCTTTAGCTTCGCGGATGATTCTCTCATTGTCTGCTTTAAGATTTGCAACTTCTTCTTTAGCCAATTTAGCTTGGTTAATAGCGTCTTGAATAGAAACTTCTCTCTCATTTAAAGCAGTAAGGATAGGTTTCCATGCAAATTTTCCTAACACGAAAAGAAGTATCAAGAAAATAACTGACTGAATGATGAACAAACCTGACGAAAAATTCTCTAATAATCCCATAAGATTTTTATATATTTTTTTTATTTAATTTTTAAAAACACTTCCCGTAACCAACCGTTACGGGTGAGTGCTATTTTTTTGAGTCTTAGTTTACAGCAAATAATGCAGCAAATGCAAGACCTTCAACTAGTGCAGCAGCAATAAGCATTGCAGTTTGTAATTTACCAGCTTGTTCTGGCTGACGAGCCATACCTTCTAAAGCAGCAGCACCGATTTTACCGATACCTAAACCTGCTCCGATTACTACTAAACCTGCACCTACTAGTTTTGGAATTTCCATAATATATAATTTTAAAAATTAGTTTCTACTTTTATGTTTTGAGTTTCGAGATCCGAGTTACGAGTTCAAAATGATAACTTTCTACTTGGCTCTTAACTCTTTTATCTTGGCTCTTTTCACTTGGTTCTTATTAGTGATGAGCTTCTTCGTGGTGGTGTTCTTCATTAGCCATTCCGAAGTAAACCGCAGAAAGCATGGTGAAGATATACGCTTGTAAGAATGCTACTAATATCTCTAATAAATACAATACAAATGTTAAGAATGGGAATGCAACGCCTGCAATTACATTTTGGAAGTAATAAATCATTGCAATTAATGACATAATTACGATATGTCCTGCTGACATGTTTGCAAAGAGACGTATTAACAACGCAAACGGCTTAATAATCATCCCGATTAATTCGATAGGAATCATTACCAATTTCATTAAGAACGGTAAACCTGGCATCCAGAAGATGTGTTGCCAATAGTTTCTGTTTGCCGTAAACTGTGTAATGATGAAGGTAAAAATTGCTAAAGCAGCTGTAATGGCTAAATTCCCTGTTACATTAATCCCGAAAGGTAATAAACCAAATACGTTCAGGAATAAAATAAAGAAGAAAATAGTCAATAAATAAGAAATATATTTGTGATATTTCGGTCCAATGTTTGGAATAGCAATCTCATCTCTGATAAAGATTACCAATGGTTCGAATAATTTACCTGCACCTGTAGGAATTGGTGATTTCTTATAATTTCTAGCCATAGAACCGAAAATTACAATCATCAATAACGATGCGCATAAAATCATTAAAACACTTTTCGTGATAGATAAGTCTAAAACTTTTGCATTGGTAGCGTGACCGTGGTCATCTAAAGTAATAGCACCAGAAGCGTCTGTTTTTACAATTTTTTCGTGGTAAAGAGCGTAGTTTGCACCTTTGCTTTCTACTACGTTGTATTTTTTGCCATGAGCATCTTTCAATTCTTTACCGTGGTGAAATTTTGAACTCATGAATGCATGAAGACCGTTTGCTTCATCATAGAAAATAACAGGAAGTGGAAAACCGATGTGGTGTTCTGTACCGTCTGCTTTCTTTTCCACCATAATATCAAAGCTGTGAGCATCTAACAAGTGATGGTCTATAAACTCCTTATTTTCTTTCTTTATTTGTTCTTTTTCTGCTTCTTCGGCACTTACCACTTTGGTTTCTGTAGCAGGTTTAGTTTCTGCTGCAGCTTCGTGATGTTGCGCTAAAGAAAGTGAAAATGTAGATAAAAAACCGATTAATAAAACTCCTCTTTTCAGCATTGATTTATGTTATTTTAAAAGTTTTGCAAAAATATGATAAAAAAACAAATTAACAAAGCATGAATTAGTTATTTTTTTGTTCTTTCAATAAACCGATTGCGAACAATGTTTCTAACAGTAAAGAAACCAAGTAAGGTGGTATAAAATGATACTTGTGATATGGCACTTCGGATAAGTGTAATTTATTCATTACCAAGAACATAATACTCAACTTAAAGAGCATGAGCCCCATAAAAGTAAAACCGATATACTCGGGATAAATCTTTTTGACAATAGACATAATGGTGATGACCATCATAAATAAAATGGTTAAGAAAAGATAATAGCGAATAAATATCACTTGAAAGTCATTTACATAAAGTTGCCATATCGCAAAATGTAAAAAAAAGACCAGAATAAAAAGAACAATGTATAACCAAGAGGTAGACTGTTTCATGCGTGTTATTTGTTTATGTTTTCTAATTGTTTTAAGGTACTGTACAAGGCTAATCCTAATCCTGCTAAACCGATGGCTACGGTTAATAATTCATTGGGCAATTCTAGATAATCATTAATTTTCTTACCGCCCCAAAATCCTAAAGCAATAATGGCCAACATCTGAAACACGATGGAAGAATAAATTCCGTACAAGCGCATGGGATTTTTTTTGTACTCTTCCTTTTGTTTTTCAGGAGTTTTCGGAGTATTTTGGTCTTGTAGAGCCATTGTTTTTAATTTGGTGTAAAACTATGTAAAACTGAGCGGAATGACAAAAAATATGACAAATGTCATGTTTTGCGATTTAATTGATGTTATCAGGTGATAAAGTTATTAGGTGATGAAGTTATTAGGTGATGAAGTGATGAAGTTATGAGGTTATGAGGTTATGAAGATTTTGATTAGATTTGGAAGGAATCCGTTATGATGTATAAAAATAGCTCATCAGCAGAAATAATTTTATGAAATTTTTGCTTCTTTTCCTTATATTTGTTCAAAACTAAACCATTGAAACTCGAAAAAATTGAAATCACTACTCTCTCCTTTGTTTCATAAAATTCATTATCAAATATTTATCAAACGATTAGATGATAATCTTTTCGCGTTCTCTCTTATGTCGTTATCACTTATCATTATTAAAATCTATACACCATGAAATTTACTACAATGCTTTGCGCATTATTGCTGTCGGTTAATGCTTTATTGGCTCAAAATTCAAATGCAGAAACCAACAAATCCATTCAAATTATTGAAAAATCTATTCAAGCTCAAGGCGGAAGAAAAATCCTAGAAAACATCAAAACCCTTTATTCTAAATCTGAAACCGTAATGGAAGGCAGAAATGTATACTGGATTACTAAAGAAATGGCTCCCAATAAAGGAAGTTTCGAAATAGAATACCAAGGAAGAGTGGTTTATAAGTCTTTTTATGACGGAAAAATAGGATATGACGTAATAAATTGTCAAAAAACCATTGCAGACCCAGCACAATTCAAAGATAAAAACTACCGTCGCCACATCATTAATAGTTTAGATTACTTAGACCCAAGTCTTTACACTCTAGAATATTTAGGCGAAGAAAAAGTGAATCAAAAAGATTGTGACAAAATAAAAGCTACTCTAGTAAATGGAAAAGTGAGTTATTTGTACTACGACAAAAACACTCATCTTTTAGCAAAATCAGAAGTGGTAGAAAATCCAGAGAAAAACACTTTTTCGGTGGTTTATTTTGAAGATTACCAAAAATTTGGCGATTTGATTTATGAAACCAAGCAGATTTTTGTTTCAGAAAACGGAAACCAAGTTGCTAAAACGGTAGATTTATACTACAATAAAAACATCAGCAATAGCGATTTCCAATAATTTAATTTACACATTACTCTTTTATGAAAAAACTTATCCTTTTAGCATTTGCTTTCTTGCTTATTTTTCAGAATGCGTATGCTCAAAATTCAGACAATCGCTATTACAGTAAAGATTTTAAATGGTCTATTGAAATTCCAAAAGATTATATAAAAGTAAGTGAGGAAGAATGGACAAAATCTCAAGAAAAAGGTGAAAAAGCCATAGAGAAAACCACTGGCCAAAACATCATCAATGAATCTAAAACTTTATTCGTTTATAAAGCAGATGACATGCATTTTATAGAAGCGAATTATCAACCCTACGATACAGCGATTGATGGAGACTACTTAGAAAACACGAAACAGGTGAATAACACTCTTTATCAAACATTTAAAGAAAATATTCCTAATGCTAAAATAGATACAGAAACTTCTTCAGAAACAATAAACGGTCTACTCTTTCATACTTTTGAAATAAAAATTCATTTGCCCAATAATCTTACTCTTTATGCCATCATGTACAGTAGATTGTTTGACAAAAAAGAATTTACCGTGAATATTATGTATTTAAACCCAGAACGTGGAGAGGAAATGATAAACGCTTGGAAAAACTCTACTTTTGAAAAATAATCTCATGAAATATTGTAAAAATAGCAAAAGGAAAATGGACAGTTGCAACGCACTTCGAAAAGGAAATAAATATACTTTTAAATAGCCATTAAACTTTAATGCTGTAAGAGATTAAAAAAGAAGACGTTTAAGATTTGTGATAAGTTTAAAACATTTACTTTTTTACAAAACTTTTGTAAATTTGAGTGTTATCTGTAATACTACGACAAAGATTCCGCAAAATTTTATGAATAGAATAATTTCATTTATAAATTCAAGAAAAATAGCTTTTCTAATTTCATTCTTTTATGTTGGAATTGGAAGTTTAGCGATATGTAATTCATATGGAAGTGACGCCTTTTATGGAGATTGGACAATTTATGCGATTTTTTTTTACTTTTCCAGTAACATTTATTAGTTTTATGTACAGATTTGCTGAATCAGGTAGTTTGATTCCTGTTTATATAATTCAATTTTTTATGTTTATTTTGACTTTTGGAATTTTATCGATATTCATAAGGAAATAATATAACAGAAATACCCAACCGATGTGGTAAAATCCCACGAACGGAAGTAAACTTAATTTCGTGGAACTTCGAAATCCACCGAACCGTTACACGACATTTTACCAAAAATCCTGCAAATGAAAGATAAACTAGAAAAAATAATAACAGAAGTTTATAAAAAAAATAGACGAAATAATTTTACTTTTTTAACAGGTGCAGGAATTTCTTCAGAAAGTGGCATTCCAACTTATCGTGGAACTGACGGGATTTGGGTTAAAGGAACCAAATATCATAAACCAGAAGAATTTGGAACATTTAAATACTTTACAGAAAATCCTGAAGAGGTATGGCAATATACACTTTTCCGAAAAAAAATGTTTGATAATGCTTCACCTAATGAAAGCCATAAATTGATAGCGGAAATTGAAAATGATTTACTTGATAGATTTCATTTAATTACTCAAAATATAGATAGCCTACATTTAAGAGCAGGTTCAAAAAGAGTTTATGAAATTCACGGAAACATAAGAGAAATCAAGTGTTCAAACGGATGCAAATCAATAGTTGAATTACCAAAATCAATAAATGGGAAAAACATTGATGAAAATCTGACTATTGAAGAAATTGAGAAACTTAAATGCAATGAATGTGGAAGTTGGATGAGACCAAATGTTCTTTGGTTTGATGAATATTACGATGAAAAAACGAATAAAAGAAATTCCGCATTGAAAGTTGCTAAAAATTCAGGAATTTTATTTGTAGTTGGAACTTCAGGCGCAACTAATCTACCTATTGCAATTGCTCAAACAACTTTAAAATATGGTGGTTATGTTATTGATATTAACTACGAGGACAATCATTTCACTGAACTTTTGAAAAATAAAAAAAATAAATTAACAATTAGAGATTCTTCAACTGAAAGTTTAAAAATAATATACGAAATAATAAAAAACGTCGTGTAACATCGTATTGCTAAAATGCGGGATTGAAGGCTCTTGCGTTGAAAGTTTTGTTAATTTAGTCGCAAAAAATGTTTTCGCTTCCATTTTTTTATTAATTTAGTCAGCGGAAACAGTTTTTACTTTGTGCAGTTTTTAGTAGAAATTTCAGGTGTAAAAGCCCGCACTTCAGCAATACGTTTCCCGATGTGGCAAAATCCGCTCCGCTCCTTTTGCCACATCGGTTCGGCGGATTACATCCGCAGATGTTGCTCGTCGCTACGCGAACTTCGCACATCTGTGAATTTGCAAAATCCCAAGAACGGAAGTAAACTTCCTTCTCGGGACTTCGCAAATCCGCCGAACCGTTAGTAAAATAATCTTATCAAGAATGACTGTTGAGGAATTTCAGAATAAAATAAAAAAAGAATATTTTTCAGATAAATACTTAAATTATTTATATGCATTTTCTGCATTGGGTGGTGGCATATTTTTCATATATAAGCTGTTATTTACAAATTGGTCTGAAGGCTTAACAATAAAATTATTCTTATTTACATTACTAATTTCATTTTACTTACTATATCTTGGAATAATTGGTTTTATACGTACACCTCATCTTGACCAAATTGAAATAATAAGCAAAAAACCAAACATTGAACTCAATAAAGAAAACATTGCTAAAGCTGCAAAAAAATTGAATTTAAAATCGCTTCCATCTGAGCAAGGCTGTCTGATGAAATTTCAAACAAAGAATTTTTTCTTTGAAAAAAGAGATTTAATTGTATTGGTAAATGATAAAGGAATTTATGCTCATATTCAACAAAGAAATTGGAACGGCCCAACATTTATGGGTTATAATGGTTCTATCAAAATATTACAAAAATTTAAAATTGAAATACAAAGACTACAACTAAAATAGATAAGGTTGCACATCTCCCAATTAAAAATTTTCAAAACAACAACCTCAACACATAAAAAAAGCCAACTTATCGTTGGCTTTTCTTTTTACAATGTTTTCTAGCATTTATGGAATCAATGTTGAGTTTTTCACTTCAAAAGTAGATTTTGCGGTGTACGTTTTTCCGTAGCGGTCTTTGGCTCTTACTTCTAGTTCGTGGGTTCCCAATTCTAATTTTCTAGAAAAAGGAGCTGTCCAAATGTGTTTAGAAGCTTCTGGATTGCTAGGTCTTCTTCCTGTGAACAGTTCTTGTGTGGTATCCCATTTCAATACATCATTCGTATAATCAGGGTCTATCGATTCGGTATAATCCATTTCTTTCCATTCACCGTTATCTATTCTGTATTCTACCTTATCATGTTTGCTTCCCATAAAGAAATTGGCTACAATTCTTGCTGCATTTTTCGTTTTGAAAGGAATCACTTTCGGTACCCAAAGATTGATTTGATAATCTTCTGGTTTTCCTGCCACTTTATACGTGATTTCGTACTGATTATCATTAAAACTCACAAAAGAATACCCTCTTTCTGTTCCGTCTCTCATCACCGATTTTGGTACGCCTAATTCATCTACCGTTCCAGAATACCAATCTCCAGAAGTGGTTCCTGCGTTGAACTCATGAATCGGTTTGATGCCTTCCCAACCTTCTTTTTTTCCGTAGAACAATTGAGTTTGTTTGTGTGTATGTGCAGACATCATCAATACATTTTGGAAAGGTTTTAAAATCTCAAACAACCTTTTTCTGTCTTCCATTCTAAAGTGTTTGTCTCCGTCATTTTCTGGCGTCAACTGAATATGGAATGAAAACACGACCAACTGATTAGGATTTACGTTTTTCAAGTCGTTTTCTACAAAATCCAATTGGTCTTTTCTGAAACCTCCCCAGTAACTTTTTCCATCTCTTGGGTCTGGATACAAAATATCATCTAACACGATGAAGTGTACATTTCCATAATTGAAAGCGTAATTATTCGGGCCGAAATTTGCTTCGAAAGTTTCGTCTGACAGTTTATCCTCTTTGGCTTCGTAGTTCATGTCGTGGTTCCCCATCACATTGTACCAAGGCAAACCGATTTCTTTAACCGCATCAATGTAATGCGGGTGTAAACTTAAATCATCTCCTACCAAATCTCCTAAACTGATGCCAAAAACAGCATCTTTTTTATTGTTTTTCACTTCATTGATGATTCCTCTTCTAAAATAATCGATTTCTTTTTCATCATACGGTTGAGGGTCACCAAACACCAATACTTTGAACTGTGTGTTTTCCTTTTGTGCATAGAGTGGAAAGTTGATTTCTTTTGGCAATTTTCCTGTAGGTTTTACGCCTGCATATTTCATGTCTTTTGGCGAACCTTCAGGTTTATGAATGTAATAGAATTGCGGCAATTGCGTATTGCTTTTCGGCGTAGCATAATTGGCTGGTTTGATGACGAAAATAATATTGTCATTTTCTACAGGCAAAGCATATTTTCCTGTTTCATCTGTTTTTACCACTTCTACTCCATTGGAAACAGAAACGTTGGCAATTCCTTTTTCTTTACGATCTTTGATTCCGTTTTTGTTGGCGTCTTTGAAGACATATCCTGTTGCTTGTTGCTGTGCAAAAGAAAATGCAGCGCACAAGAAAAGCATTAAAAATGATTGTTTCATTTGTTGATTTGTAATTTTATGAGAGTATATTCAATGGTTATGAAGCTATTCTCTGGATTTATTGATATTTAAAAATACATCTGGTGTATTGGTGGTTACGAATTGTACACCAGCATCATACAATTTTTTATAGATTTCTGGGTCATTTACGGTCCACACATTCGTGATAACGCCCAAATTTTTGGCTTGTTCTATCCAATCTTGGTGTTTTTCTAAGAATACATTATAATGATAATCTACGCCATCAATTCCTAAATTTTTAATCTCTTGAGGAGAAAGATCACCCGCAAGATATTGCACCAATGCTTTAGGATTTTGCTTTTTTAATTCTTTGGCAATATGCAGACTAAATGAGATGTACTCCGTCTGATTTTGCAAGTGAAATTTTTCTACCATTGCCAGCGTTTTTTCCACCATTTCGGTTTCCAATTCTGGAGTTTTGGCAGGTTTAATCTCAAGGATGAGTTTTACCTCAGATTTTTTGCCTTGCTTCAAATACTTTTCTAAAGTAGATAGATTTTCTCCGTTTGAGAGTTTCTGTTTCTTCAAACTTTTAAAATCCATAGCTGCAATTTCAACTCCATTGATGTGTTCATCATGGTTGATGACCAGAACGCCATCTTTGGTCATTCTCACATCGAACTCACTGCCATACACTTTCAAGTTTTGAGCATTTTTAAGCGCTGCAATAGAATTTTCAGCAGTAGTAGGATTGGTTTTCCAGAAACCTCTGTGCGCAATCACTTGAGTCTGTGCGTGGTAAAAATTAGCGCTCACTAAAGTGGCCAAAAGAATTAATTTTTTCATATTGAATATCGTTACAAATCTTTTACAAAGCTAATCATCACTTGTAAAAAATGTATTCTTTTTTTATTTTTTTATTGATTCCACCAATCTTTAATGTTGATATTATCTCCTCCTAATGATTGAACCGCCGCGTTATAATTGGCACTGTTCAATATTTTTGGTTGCGTAGGATACAATAATCTCTGAGGCATTTTACCGTCATTTAATAATCCGCCATTGTTTGGCAATATTGGGTAACCTGTTCTCTTTTGCTCAAACCACTGTTGCTGGTCTACAAAGAATAGCGCTACATATTTCTGCAACATAATTCTTTCTAAAGTCCCATCATAAGCCACTTTAGGATTTGCAAAATAATTGGCTGGAACCACAGCTCCCCATTGTTCGATGGCTGCTTTTACCCCGTTTTCATAATACGTTTGAGCATTTCCGGTGATAATTCCTCTGAATGCTAATTCTGATAGAATGAACTGCAATTCTGCATACGGTAAAATCAAGACTTTAAGCGGTGCTTTGGCTAAATTCTGGTTAAAGTTAGACGGTTGATAGGTGAACGTAGTTCCGTTCATGTAAGCAACTGGAGCACCTTTGTACCCTATATTTTGGTTATTGCTTAAGTTTTTGGCTTGGGTAAAAAACTGCACCATTCTAGGGTCTTTGTTGTCATTCAGCGTATTCACAAAAAACTCCCCTACCGCTCTATAAGAAGTAAAATCTTGAGGTCTTGCCAATGGCGGAAGCATAGGCGCTACGCCTGTAACGTTCATCAAGGCACTTTCAGCATTGCTCTGAAAGATGGGGTAAACGGTAGGATTGTTTACTATTTCTTGGATTCTAGCATAGACATCTATCTCTCCATTTTTCTTTAAAATTCTGGTTAATAATCTTAGAGATAACGTGTTACAGAATTTTTTCCAATACGTGATTCCATTGACATCATTATTCGCATTGTAGAATAAATCTTGTCCTGCTAAAGTGGTATTGGTTACAAAAAGAGCATTTGCAGTTTTTAAATCATCTAATAATTTAACGTAAATGTCTTTTTGCTTATCGAATTTCGGTTGGGTGATGCCTTCTTCCACTCTAGAAGCTTCAGAGAACGGAATATCTCCGAAAGTATCGGTAAGGTTAGAATACAACCAAGCATTCATCACCATCGAAATCGCCTGATAGTTTTTATTGTTTTGCTGAACCGCCAAGTCTTGCATTTGTTTTACTTGCATCAGCCATTTGTATGAGGTATTCCAATAAGAGTTCCCTGTAGATTCGGTTACGTAATATCTTGAAATATTATTCCCTTCTCCTGGAAAATCTATTGCAATCTGCATGATATCAAAAGTGAAATCATTGGATCTCAAATAGGCATTAGAAGCCATATTGTATTGAATCGGCGCCAACAAACTGGCAGGTGTAGGTTCTATTATCTTGCTGGTATCGGTATTGATTTCTTCAAAAGACCTGCTGCAAGAAGTAGCGGCTAGAGAAATTACGCAGAACACAACTGCTTTTATCCATATATTTTTCATAATTGTCGTTTAGAATTTAGCATTAAGTTGAATTCCTACAGTACGGGCAGTAGGAAGTTGCCCTATTTCTACTCCCGGAGTAATTGATGAATCGTTCAATGTAGCTGCTTCTGGGTCAAATAATGGGAATTTCGTCCACATCCATAAGTTTCTACCAAATAAGGATAAACTTAAGTCTGACATGTTCAGCGAATGCACGATTTGTTTAGGGAAATAGAACGTGATATTGGCTTCTCTTAGCTTTACATAAGATGCATCAAATGAGTTGGTTTCCACATTGGCTCTTCTGTAATAATCTGCATAATAAGAAGTAAGGGTTACTGCTTTGGTATTTGGCGAATAAGAGCCATCAGTGTTTTGTACTACTCCAACTCCTACAATCGTTCCGTTTGGATTATCTCTTCCCACCAAAGTATGGGTAAGTTTTCCCTGCTCAGACATTTTATGGTGAGACTGTGAGTAAACTCTACCTCCGTATTGCCCGTCAAAAGAGAAACTTAAAGAAAAGTTTTTGTATTTAAAAGCGTTTTGTAAACCTCCTCTCCATTTTGCATAGGCATTTCCTACGTATTCTATTTCTGTAGATTTGGCAGTAAGACCATCGCTACCAAAAATCACTTGACCATCTGGAGCGTACTGTAATTTATATCCGTACATATCTCCTAGAGAACCTCCAACTACTGCATTGAAGAATACTACTCCCCCTACACTTCCCATGGTATACGGTTCCCCTTGGAATTCTGCCGGCAAAGACATGATTCTGTTTTTATTCATAGACCAGTTAGCCGTAACATTCCATTGGAAATTTTTATTTTTCACCGGGAATGCATTCAAAGTCATTTCTATCCCTCTGTTTCTTACTTCACCAGCATTAATAGTACGTGTAGAATATCCTGTTTCAATTAATGAAGGTACGTTTACAATTTGGTCTTTGGTACTGTTTTGATAAACGGTAACGTTATACGTTAATCTATTTTTGAAGAAACTGAAATCCATCCCTGCTTCAATATTCTGGTTCATTTCAGGTTTCAGATTAGGATTCTGGAAATTGGCAATATTTTCTGCCGACCCTACAAAATCACTCGTGTTATAAAACTGTTGTAATTTGTACGGTTGGGTATCGTTTCCTACTTGAGACCAAGAAGCTCTCAACTTCCAATAATTCCAGCTTTTCGATTTCATTTTCAAAACATCCGAAAGAATTAAAGAAGTAGCAACCGATGGGTAGAAATAAGAACGATTGGCTTTTGGTAAAGTACTGCTCCAGTCGTTTCTCGCTGTAAAATCTACAAACCAAAGATTATCATAATTGAATGACGCTAAACCGTAAACACTATTGGTTTCTTTGTCATTTGGTTGAGCAATTCTTGTATTTAGAGAAATCGCATTGGTTAATTGATAAATCCCGGGAACTCTAAGACCGATGGCTCTGTAATCATTCAGCACATATTCATTTGCTCTGATATTTCCCCCTGCTGAAGCAGAAACGCCCCATTTCCCAAAATTATTTTTATACGTAAAAAGTAAGTCTGTATTATACTCAGAATTTTTAATGTATTGTTCGCGATAGTATCCTTGAAGGTAATTGGCAGAACTGTAAGGTCTTTTGGTTGTTCTTTCTTCATCTGTAATTTCGATACCAGACCTTAGCATCATTTCAAAATTATTATTGAAATTATAAGTAGCGGTAATGTTTCCAGTGATTAATTTTTTGTCTACTCCATTCAGCATTTCATAAGCGATAAGATAAGGGTTATCTATAAACGAACTGAAAGGGTGAATTTGGTCTACCTGATATTTATCTTTCTTCCAAATCGGTTCATACCAAGCCAAATCAACGTTTGGATTTTGGAAAATCATGAAATAAGAAATCGACTGGTTATTGTATCCTGTAGAAGGTAAATTATCACTCTTGGTGTAGTTATAGGCAAATTTAGTGGCCACTCTTAACTTCTTGCTTAGTTTATGGTCAAAAGACAAAGCATAATTAAATCTGTCAAAACCCGTATTAGGCATCATCCACGTATTGTTTACGGCGCTCAATGAAGTACGGAAAGAAGTTTTATCATTAGAGCTTTCTATACTGATGCTGTTAGAATAGGTAGTTCCCATTTGCCAAAAACCTTTAACATTGTCTTTATAAGGTCTCCACAATTGTCTTTCTAAACTTTGTCCTTCTACGGTTGGGTCATATTGAAAATAATATTGCCCATTAAATTTAGGCCCGAATGCACTACTGGTTCCGCCTGTACTCACTCCATCAGCTGAAGCGCCATAAGAATAGTAAAACTGACCTGCTGAATTTTTCGCCAATGTTCCTTGACCGTATTCATATTGCCAATCTGGCCATTTCAAAACCGTATCAAAACTTGTAGAAGAATTAAGGGTTACTCTTATTTTTCCATTCTTATTTTTCCCTGATTTTGTGGTAATCATGATGGCTCCATTAGCTCCTCTAGAACCATATAATGCAGAAGCGGTAGCTCCCTTCAATATCGTTACATTCTCGATGTCATCTGGATTAATACTGTTAAAGTTATTTCCGTAATCTACAGGCAAATCACCTCCAGAACCTGCACCGTACGCTGCGTTTCCTGTACCCGTGTTGGTTCCGCCCAATGGAACTCCGTCTACTACGATGAGCGCTTCATTGTTGTCCAAATTCATGGAAATACTTCCTCTCAAGGTAATTTTAGCACTTCCCAAAGGACCTGCACCTGCTGTTTGGATTTTAAGCCCAGCCACTTTACCTTCTAACGCTTGTGCCCAGTTGTTGTTCTGTGTTTTTTCAAACTCTTCTGATGATACTTTTTCTGCTACATAGCCTAGGGATTTGTCTTGTCTTTTGATTCCCAAAGCAGTTACTACTACCTCGTCTATGTTTCTCACGGAATCTAATTTTGCTTTCTTAGATTGCGCCTGTAAATGGGTTACACTTACCAGACCTAGAGCAGCTAATAAAATAATCTGCTGTGTTCGTTTTTGCATTATACTTTTTTTAAGCTCAAAAGTATTCTAATGCGACCGTTAAGTATTTTAACAAGCTTTTAACATTCTTTAAATTATTCGTCAACCAAATTTTAATCAAAAATGAATGCTATTTTGCCAAAACATTAAAAGTAAAAGAGTGAAAATATCTAAAGTTCTCATCTTTGGGAGATTGAGGATTTAACATTGAAAGAAGCTTTTTAAGAAAAGTTAATAAGAGAATTTGAAAATTTGAAAATGAGGGAATTTAAGGAATGTTATAAAGTTATAGAGGTTATGGTGGTTATAATGGTTATGAGGGTTATAATGGTTATGGTGGTTATAAATTTTAGTTTTTTAATAGTGTTATTTCGTATTATAAATTGTTTATTGGTTTTAAATTTTGTTTTTTGCGATTTTGTTGGCGAGAGCGCTTACATAGAACAATTGGAAACTGTGGTAAATCATAATCGGCAATAGGAAAAGAACTTTTTGTTCTTCGGGAATTCCTAGTATCATCACAAATAAACTGCCATGAACCAAAGATTTTTTGGAGCCACAAAAAGTCGTTGTTATAACATCTTCTCTGCTGAAACCCAATCGAAGTGAAATGCGTTTTAAAATCTCATATACGATAAAAAACAACGCTACTGCCGCTAGAGTAATCACCACAAAAACCAGTGAAGGAACAGTAGAAAAAATATTCTCGATAAATGCTTTAGAAAAACTTTCGTAAACGATGAGTAAAATAATGAGACGGTCAAATTCTGCAATGATTTTGCTGTATTTCGTTACCCAATTTTTAAAAATCGGATTAAGCAGAATTCCCAAGATAATCGGCAAAAGAACTTTGAGTAAGAGTTGTTGGATAATTTCAGACTGATGACTTTCGGCAGCTTGAGCATTTAAGAAAAACCCCATCAACAAAGGCGTCATCACAATGCCAATAAGTCCAGAAATAGATGCATTAAAAATAGCCGAAGTCACATTTCCTTTGGCTATTGACACCATCACTACCGAAGAAGAAACCGTAGAAGGCAAACACGCTAAAAAATACACAGAAAGCCAACTTTGGAAGTATGGCGAATCTTTAAAAATTGGATAAAAAACCAAAACCAATGCTGGAAAAAGAATGAAAGTTCCCGCTTGAACCAATAGGTGCAACTTCCAATTGGAGACATCTTTCAGGACTTCTTTCAAGTTGAGTTTTAGCCCGTACAAAAGGAAAATCCCCGCAATTCCCCAATCGATGAATTGTTCTAAGTTAAATATTTGATTATAAGATTCTTGGTAAGGAATGAGTTTTCCTGCTATTACCATCACGAGCAATAACAATAAAAAGATGTTTTGTTTATCTGCTAATTTTCTAAGATTCAATTTCTAGTATTTTCTACAAATATACAGCAGATCAGGTTGGTGGGGAAATTATTTGGAAAATTAAAAAGTATTCTAAACACTATTTAAATAAAGATTTAATAGATGATACAAAAAATATGAGATTGATCCAGCAACAAAATACAACCATATATTTTCAAAAAAAGTTCCTGTAATTTTATACTTTTCTTTAATTATTTTTTCGAACTCTTCTTTCCAGATTTCAATGTTATTAACTTTTTCCATTTCAAGAAATGAAATATTATCATATATAGCATTTAGGTATTTTTTAATGAATTTAAATGCATTCAAAATACTTATTGCCCAACATAATATCGCAATAAAAACAAAAATCTGAGCATAATTTAATTTATCGTTTTTACCATTATATAATGCAAATCCAATTGAAGAAACATCTAATGCCATTAAGTAATAAATAAGTTTTTCTTGTCTTTCCTTGTACTCTTTTTTAAGATTATTAATTAGTTCACTCGTAAAATTATTTTTATGCTATATAAACGTAAAAAAGAAAAAATTTTACCTTTTTTTTTATAAAATTTACATTTTAACTTCAGCAAATTAATTTGTTAACTATGTGTTCCTTTTCTCCACTTTCCTTCGAGTCTTGTTCGAAGCAAGTTCGAATCAGCTTCGGAAAAACGGTACTTTTTCCGAACAAGACTGCACTTTGACTGCCACCTGATTCAACCCAAACCCAAGTCATGGTGAAATTCTCCCCCAAAAACTCATCATTAGGTCACGTCATTTATTTAGTGTACCTTTGTAGAATAATTTATAAAATAGGTTACTGCCTTTGCTATCTGTTACAGTTTAGAATATTTTTTTATTTCTTTTTCAGTTTTTGCTTTTTCAGCGTCCCTTTTTAGAATAACACCTCACAGATGCACATAACCCTGAAAGCAAAACAAGGCAAAATAACCTGGACGAAGTTCCCCTGACCCTTATGATATAAGCACTCTGTTTATCAACACAAGAGATTCTTATAGCACGCAATACACCAATATTCATTGGTTTCATCATTCATTAAAAAACAAACAGAACATTATTTATGGCAGATTCTTTCTCAAAAAAAGAAAACTTTAAGAAAAAAATTCAAAAACAAAAAGAAAAAGCACAGCGCCGTGAAGAGCGTAAAGCGAACAACAACAAAGGAAAAGAACTAGAAGATATGTTTTCCTATGTAGATGAGTTCGGAAGAATTACAACTACTCCGCCAGAAAAAAGACAAGAAGTTTCTCTAGACGATATTCAATTAGGAGCTGCTCCTATTCCTGAAGAAGAAACTAGAAAGTCTGGAATCATCACTTTCTTAAGCGAAAAGGGTTACGGTTTTATCACCGAAGACCGCTCAAAAGAAAATGTGTTTTTCCACCAAAATAATGCAAGAGAAATCCTGAAAAAAGGGCACAAAGTATCTTTCGAGAAAGAAAGATCTGCTAAAGGATTTTCGGCAATCAACATTGAATTGGTCAAATAACGAGAAATCATCTTTAGAATATTTTCAAAACTATTTCTCTTTACTCCATACATTGCGCAAAAGCGCTATTACCCATTAAGAAAAAAGAAACTTAGGTTTACTGCTTCTTAATCCATTAACCAAGACATTGTAAAAAATGTCTATTTAAAACCCATTACTATGCAAGAAGGCACCGTAAAATTTTACAACGAAACAAAAGGTTTCGGATTTATTACTCCCAACAACGGAGGAGATGACATTTTTGTACATTCTTCTGGTTTAAGCACTAGAACAATTAAAGAAAATGACAAAGTTGTGTACCAAGTAACACAAGGACAAAAAGGTTTAAACGCTATTCAAGTAAAATTGGCGTAATCTCTTTTTGGTATTCTATATACACGAAAGCGACTTCTTAGGAAGTCGCTTTTTTTGTTTTTCTTTTTAAAAAACGTATTTCTCTTGATTTAGATTTTTCAAAAAGTAAAAATCAATAAATTTTATTCTATCGGTTTACAAATCTTTTAGGAGTTAGAGAAACAAGTCAACAAAATTCCTTATTTTTGCACATCTTAAAAAATCATTCACTATGTTTAATAGTCTTCAGGACAAGCTAGATAAAGCCTTACAAAACATTCAAGGCCGCGGAAAAATTACAGAAATTAACGTAGCAGAGACGGTAAAAGAAATTCGCCGTGCTCTAGTAGATGCCGATGTTAATTACAAAGTAGCCAAAGACCTTACCAAAAGAGTTCAAGACAAAGCACTGGGACAAAACGTGCTTACCTCTATTACTCCAGGGCAATTGATGACCAAGATTGTACATGATGAATTGGTAGAATTGATGGGGACTACTCAGGAAGGCATCAATCTTTCTGACAAGCCTACCATTATTTTAATTGCTGGTTTACAAGGTTCTGGTAAAACTACTTTTTCTGGAAAACTCGCCAACTATTTAAAACAAAAAAGAAGCAAAAACCCTTTATTGGTTGCTTGTGATGTTTACAGACCTGCTGCAATAGACCAGTTAACGGTTCTTGCAGACCAAGTAGGCGTAACCATTTACAAAGAAATCGAAAATAAAAATCCTGTAGAAATTTCTCAAAACGCTATTCAGTTTGCTAGAGACAATAAGCATGATGTAGTGATTATAGATACTGCAGGTCGACTTGCAATAGATGAAGCCATGATGAACGAAATCAGAAACGTTCACCAAGCCGTAAAACCTACAGAAACCCTTTTCGTAGTAGATGCAATGACGGGTCAAGATGCGGTAAATACAGCTCTTGCCTTTAACCACGTCTTAGATTATAACGGTGTAGTTTTAACCAAATTAGATGGTGATACCAGAGGTGGTGCTGCGCTTACTGTTCGTTCTGTGGTTCATAAGCCAATTAAGTTTATTTCTACAGGCGAAAAAATGGAAGCTCTAGACCTGTTCTACCCAGAAAGAATGGCAGACAGAATTCTAGGAATGGGAGATGTAGTTTCCTTAGTAGAAAGAGCTCAAGAACAATTTGACGAAGAAGAAGCTAAAAAACTTCATAAAAAAATCGCTAAAAATGAATTTGGTTTTGATGATTTCTTAACGCAGATTAACCAAATCAAAAAAATGGGTAACATGAAAGACTTAATGGGAATGTTACCAGGTGTAGGAAAAGCCATAAAAGATGTAGACATTAATGATGACGCTTTCAAACACATAGAAGCCATTATTTATTCTATGACTCCGGAAGAAAGAAGAAGACCTTCTGTGATTGATATGAACCGTAAAAAGAGAATTGCTAAAGGTGCAGGTAGAAAATTAGAAGATGTAAATGCACTGATGAAACAATTCGAACAGATGGGCAAAATGATGAAGATGATGCAAGGTCCTCAAGGAAAACAACTCATGCAAATGATGAGTAAAGGAATGCCTAATATGCCAGGAATGGGCAGCAACCTTTTCGGAAAATAGTCTTAAAAATATTTATATAAAAAAACGCTCCAAAAATTGGAGCGTTTTTTTGTGTTATTTGAACCAATAATTAAGGCCTACTTGCCAATAATTATTTCTCATTTTTATTCCCTCACCAAAATCTGAAACATTAGATGCTCCTACATTAAATCTCGCATCTAAATCTAGTTTTGGGGCAATTCTATAACCTAACCCTAATAAAATTCCTAAATCAAAAGATTTAAAAATTTCATCGGCTTTCACTTCTACTGATTCCTGAGACACTTTAGGACCTGTAATAAAACCTAAGTTTAATCCTCCTTGAATATAAAATTTTTCATTAGTTTGATATTTTAAAGAAAGGGGAATTATTAATTCTGGAATTTTAAATTCTGATTTAATTCCATCTGTATCATCTGTACCTCCTAAAACAGTGTAGAGCGCTTCTGCCTGAAATTTTAAATTTTGACTCATAGGAACCTCCATTGTAAGTCCGATGTAAGGTGAGAATTTAGAATCAGAATTACCAGTCTCACCATCATATTCTGCTGTAAGATGGGCAACTGTTAAACCTCCTTTTGCTCCAAAATTGACTTGAGCATTCATCGCTCCGAAAAGTGCTAACGCACCTACTAAAAATAATTTTTTCATAATGATATAAGTTTTAAAAAAAAAATCCCGCATAAACGGGATTATAGTTAATTAAATAAAAGTCTATTTACCTACATTAAACGCAACACCAAAATTAACAGAACCTAAAGAAGAACCATCTTTTGATACGCCTTTATAAGATAAAACTAAATCTACATTATTCATTCTGTATCCTGCTTTTGGCTGATAATAGAAACCTCCGTCAGAATCTCCATCATATAGTAAAACTCCATAACCTAAATCTGTACCCAAGAAAAATCCTCCATCAAAATTATATTGACCAGAAGCAGCAATAGGTATCACTCCCATACTTTTTCCTCCAATATCTTTAAAATCAGATTTTGGAAAATAATTAGAATAACCTGTTGCTAATCCTACTTCAAAATTAGACGGTAGTTTCCAAGAGTAACCTAGATCTACTCCTGCATTTAAACCATATAAAGGATCAAAATCTCCAGTAGTAATACCCAAATGAGCTCCTACTTTAACATTCCCTGTTTGAGCATTCATCGCTCCAAAAAGTGCTAATGCACCTACTAAGAATAATTTTTTCATGATCTATTAGTATATAATTAACAGAAACTAAATTAAAAAAAATAAACTAAACCATCAAGAATTTTATGAATTATTTTCACTTTTTAGAAAAATTAATAAAAAAAAGCGAATTAAAATTCGCTTTTTTATCTATATTTATTTCAGAAAATATGTATTATTCTTCTCTTTGTCTTTTTTCTTCCGCATTGTAAGCCAAGATAATTTTTTTCACTACAGGGTGTCTTACCACATCTTCTTCGGTAAGATGTACAAAACCTATTTCATGAACTCCTTTTAGAATTCTCATCGCTTCTTTTAGCCCAGAATGTTGTTTTGGCGGTAAATCTACCTGACTTGGGTCTCCAGTGATAATGAATTTAGCATTCATTCCCATTCTCGTCAGAAACATTTTCATTTGAGAATGTGTGGTATTCTGTGCTTCATCTAAAATGACAAAAGCTTCATCTAACGTTCTTCCTCTCATAAAAGCTAGTGGTGCTACTTCTATCACTTTGCGTTCTATATAACCTTCTAATTTTTCGTGAGGAATCATATCTCTCAACGCATCATACAACGGTTGTAAATAAGGATCGAGTTTTTCTTTCAAGTCGCCAGGTAAAAATCCTAAACTCTCCCCTGCTTCTACTGCAGGTCTAGTTAAAATAATTCTTTTGACTTCTTTATCTCTCAATGCTCTCACTGCCAATGCTACACTGGTATAAGTTTTCCCTGTTCCTGCAGGACCGATGGCAAAAACCATGTCTTTCTTTTCACTTTCTTTGACCAATTTTTTAAGATTGGTGGTTTTGGCTTTAATAATTTTACCATTTACCCCTTTTACAATGATATCTTGGTCAAAAACCAATTGTTTCTCCTCCTCACTTTTTATTTTGAGAATGTTTTCTAAATCTTTTAGTCCAATAGAATTATTGGTGGAAATATAACTCACAATATCATCTAATTTCTGCTGGAGTACATCTAGCGTTTCTTGATTACCCATTGCAAAAATAAAATTGTCTCTCCCTGTGATTTTCAGCGTAGGAAAAGAAGATTTCAATAAATTAAAATATTGATTGTTAACACCATAAAACGTTTTAGTGTCTATTCCTGTGAGTTCGTATGTGATTTCGTACAAATTGTTTATATTTTTAAAAATTTTATCTTACCAAAAATAAGCAATATCTTTGTTTTTTCAAATTTTTACTATTAAAAATGCCAATAATTACCCTTACATCAGATTATGGAAATCTAGACCACAGAGTTTCAGCCATTAAAGGGAGCATTATCCAGCTCAATCCCGATGCTAGAATTATTGATATTACCCATGAAATTGGAGCGTATAATCTCATCCAAACCGCTTATATTCTTAGAAATGCTTATGCGCATTTTCCTAAAGAGAGTGTACATATTGTTTCCGTGGACAGTTTTTTTCACAAAGACCGAAAAAATCTTTTGGTAAAAATGGATGGGCATTATTTCATTACTGCTGACAATGGATTGATGAGCCTCACTTTTTTTGACCAAAAACCAGAAGCCATTTACGAAATCACCATCAATAATCGTTTTGACGACGAAGTGAAATTTGCCAGTGTGGATATTTTCGTTCCCGTCGCAGCACATTTGACCAAAGGTGGTTTGCCAGAACTCATCGGCAGAAAAATTAAGCATTACAAGTGTACTACTTTTGCAAAACCTTATTTTAATGAACCTGAGAAAATGCTGATTGGCGAGGTGATGTACATTGATAATTTCGGGAATTGCGTAACCAATATCAGCAAATTAATTTTTGATAAAACAATGGTGAATTTCAATAATTTTGAAATTAACATTCGAAATATTTTACTGAAAAACATCAATCGTAAATACACAGACATCGTCACCGATTGGGAAAAAGAAAACGAATACCATGGCAAAGCTTCTGCTATTTTTAATGGTCAAGATTTGCTGGAAATTACCATTTATAAAGGCACAAAAAACAATGGTGCCAATTCGCTTTTTGGTTTAAAAGTGGGTGATAAAGTGTATATACAGTTTGAATGATGATTGCTAGATGTTAGATGTTAGATGTTAGATGTTAGAAAAATTATAAATCGTAAATCATAAATCGTAAATCGTAAATTACCATGACTTATTTAATCATAAAAGCGCTGCATATCATCTTTATGGTGAGTTATTTTGCGGGAATTTTTTATCTCGTAAGAATTTTTGTGTATTACAAAGACACTGATGCTTTCGAAAGTCCTAAAAAGGAAATTCTACGTGAGCAATATGTATTTATGGCAAGAAGATTATGGAATATTATCACGGTTCCTGCTTTTGTTTTGATGACGATTTTTGGAACAATTTTAATTTTAATGAACCCTACACTTTTACAAATGTCTTGGTTTCAGTTGAAAATAGCCTTTCTCATAGGACTTTTCATCTACCATTATTGGTCTTGGAAAAAAGTATTAGAAATAAAAAACCTACAAAACGATGAACTAAAAACCGCCAATCTCAAATTAAGACAAGCCAATGAAATTGCAACATTTCTTCTATTTTTAGTGGTTTTCACAGTAATTTTAAAATCTTTGACCATTGAAAATTGGTGGCAATTAATTACAGGATTTTTCGTTATTGTGTTTGTGATTATGATGACGGTAAAATTGGTGAATAAGAAAAAGTCTTAATATCACAGAGAACACAAAGAACAGCCACAAAGTTCACAATGATTTTTTATAAATACCTTCACAAAGACGCTTCGCTTAATTGAGTTTATACTATTTTAGACTTAGTCATAAAGCTTCGAAAAGCAAGGCGTCTCAAATATCTTAATTTTGTGTACTTTGTGATTACTTTGTGAACTTTGTGATAAAAAAAAACTAAAAAACTATAAAACTATGACCGAAAATGAATTATCAACCATCATCATTGGTTGTGCAATAGAAGTACATCGAAGATTGGGAGCAGGTTTATTAGAAAGAGCATACCAAGAATGTTTAATGTACGAATTAAAACTAAATGGCTTGAAAGTAGAAAAAGAAGTATTGCTTCCTATTACTTACAAAGACTTGAAAATAGATAATGGTTACAGAATAGATTTATTAGTAGAAGATAAAGTAGTGGTAGAATTAAAAACTGTAGAAGAAATTCATAATGCTCATTTTGCACAAACTTTAACTTATCTTAAATTTGGAAACTACAAATTAGGGCTCATTTTTAATTTTAATGAAGCCATTTTAAAAAACGGAATTAAAAGAATTATCAATTAATGATTGCTATACTAAAAAAAGAACTTTGGAGTTATTTCGGAAATTGGAGTGCATGGATTATCGTCGGTGCATTTTCTTTGATTTCTGCCTTATTTTTATTTTTTTTCGAGAATGATTTCAATATTCTAGAAATCGGAACTGCCAGTTTGCAGAGCTTTTTCACGCTTTCGCCGTGGTTGTTTTTGTTCATTATTCCAGCATTAGCCATGAAATCTTTTGCCGAAGAACAACAAAATGGCACTTTGCAATGGCTTTTTTCTCAACCATTAAGCATTTCTGAAATCGTTTCAGGGAAGTTTTTCGCGGTATTTTTGGTTGGGATTTTATGCTTACTTCCTTCATTGGTTTACCTCTACTCTGTATATGTTTTAGGCGTTCCCGCAGGAAATTTAGACCTGGGAGCAACTTTAGGAAGCTATTTCGGGATTATTCTTCTCATTGCTGCATTTTCTGCGATTGGGATTTTGGCAAGTTCACTTTCCACGAATCAAATTATGGCTTATTTATTGGGCGTTTTCTTGAATTTCATTTTATACTTTGGTATAGAGCAATTGGCCAATTTCAAATTATTGGGAGGTGCTGATTATTTGCTTCAGAATCTTGGTTTTTATCATCACTTCATCGCTTTTACAAGAGGTTTGATTGATACCCAAGATGTATTTTACTTCTTATTGGTGATTGGATTGAGTTTGTTTTTAGCAAAGATTTTTGTGGAGAAAAAGAAATGATAAAAAACATTTTATTTTATTTAAGAATTTTAATAATTATATTAATTTCTATAC